>JAESFG010000442.1_pt1 | contig 35019 bp, 32 predicted proteins | sample 9269371 | NCBI WGS metagenome assembly JAESFG01 (sample SAMN14506227, study PRJNA617093) | algae metagenome | isolation source: Aetokthonos hydrillicola CCALA 1050 (B3-Florida) and co-occurring... | place: USA: South Carolina | collected 2013-01-01 | reverse complement strand
CATAAAAGACTATGCTAACTTGAGTAACTTAAAAAATGCCATTAGAGATATTCTAGGAAAATTTGGTACTCAATACCAAATCCAATTTACCATCAATTATTGACGGTTATTTTTGTCCTTGTACTTAGTTGGAGACAAAAACAGCATTAACTTACTACAAGGAATGATAGTTTAATGACTAATTATCAGTATTTTACCCTTGAAAAAGTGCCTCTTTTAATGCGGATGTGTTTCTCTACCTATGTTACATGGCAGTACTCTTAACTTTAATCTGAAAAATATTTTTTAGCTATATGATTCCTATCTTAATTACCTGAATCGATGTTTTCTCACAAGTATCGTTATGGATTTATTGGATTGTTGTCCATTTATTCATTTTTCAACACCATTTCTATTGAAGCTTTAGAAGCTTACAGGGTTACTTTGTCCAAAACAGAGGTTTTTTTGTTGTTTTTGGTAATCTCATGGCTGGTTTGGGATGGTAACAGGCTCATTGAATTTTTACTACAAAAAAAGACATTCAGTAATAAAAACTTATACTGGGTTTGGCAATTTGGATTAAGTCTGCTCGTGACGGTAGTGGTGGTATTGCTACCTGTAATGATTTTAATAAATTTTCATCCTGAGATAGACAAGCAGGTACTTCCGCTTCACTTAAAAATTTTACTGGCGTTTGGTTTTCGGATTAATCTGTTTTTAAATATCCTTAATCTGATATTCTTTTATATCAGAAAACTCAGACAGACTGAAATAGAGGCAGAAGAGTTTAAAAAAATATCTGTACAAGCTCAGTTACAATCCCTTAAAAATCAGGTAAATCCACATTTTTTATTTAATAATCTCAATGTATTGTCGGCTTTGATTGTGAAAAATCCGGAAACGGCGGTTGAGTTTATCGAACGTTTTTCAAAAGTCTATCGCTATGTTTTACAAAATCAGGATAAAGAGATTATAGAACTTGATTCAGAGATAGAGTTTATCAATTCTTACTTGTTTTTGTTAAAAACCAGATTCAATGGAAGTCTTAATATCAATTTACATATCAATGAGTCTGCCCGAAATGCTTATGTAATACCTGTAGCCCTGCAAATGCTGATAGAGAATGCTATAAAACATAACGTGGGCTCACAAAAAAAACCTCTTACTGTAGATGTATTTACTGAAAATGACGAGAAAATTGTAGTCAGAAATAATCTTCAGCCTAAAGAAAATCATGAACCTTCAACACAGATTGGTTTATCTAACATTGCCAAACGCTATCACTATCTGAGTAGTAAACAGGTAGAAGTAATCAAAGAGAATGATGCTTTTATCGTCAAAATACCGCTCCTAAAAGACCTTTACTAAATAATGAATGTTTTAATTATTGAAGATGAACCGCTTGCTGCCGAAAGAATCACGTCTTTACTCAAAAAATGTAATATAGAAATAGAGGTAGCTGGTATATTAGACTCAGTAGAAGAAGCTGTAAAATGGTTTGCTGAAAATACACAACCTGATTTAATGATTGTAGATATTCACTTATCAGATGGACTGAGTTTCGATATTTTCAAAAAAATAAATGTCAAAAGTCCTGTTGTTTTCACAACTGCCTACGACCAGTATGCCATACAGGCATTTAAGGTAAATAGTATTGACTATTTGCTCAAACCTGTTTCTTTGGCTGAGTTATCTGCTGCTTTGGAAAAACTTAAACTTTTTAAAGGCAATGATGCTCCTTTGCAGCATGTTGATTTTGTTACCCTTTCAGAATCTATAAAAAAACTCACACAACCTTATAAATCCAGGTTTTTAGTCAAATATGGTGATACTATTCAATTTAAAACAGTTGAAGAAATTGCTTATTTTTATGCTGATGATAAAATTGTGTATCTGATTTCAGTAGAAAACAGAAGATTTATTGTTGATTATACGCTTGAGGAACTGGAGACTATGCTTCATCCGGATTTGTTTTATAGGATTAATCGTAAGTTTATTGCAAAAATAGATGCTATCAAAACCATTAAAACAGCTCTTAACAGCCGCCTTCAAATTTATCTTAGCCCGTCAGTTGAAACTAATATATACATAAGCAGAGAAAAAGTTGCTGAATTTAAAGCCTGGATTGACAGATAAAGAAACAGACTATTTTTTTATAAATCTTTCATCTGTCAGACTTTTAAGAAATTCTTCAAGGTCTGCTTTTTCCTGTTCGGTAAGGTTCAGAGGACGACGAAGCAACTCGTCACGATTTAAACTACCTTTTACAAAATCATCAGGTTTGTCGTAATAATCAATCACTTCCCGAAGCGTCTTAAACATGCCGTTGTGCATATACGGAGCCGTGAGGGCAACATTACGTAACCCGGGAGTTTTAAAATTTCCGAGATAAGCACTGTCTTTTGTGATAGCAAATCTGCCAGGGTCATTAAGGTCTTTGCCATTATAAAGCCCTATGTTGGAAAAGTCGTCCCCCGTAAAATCCGGACCGAAATGACACTCAAAACAGCGGGCTTTTTCTATAAAAATCATTCTCCCACGTTGTGCTGATTCTGAAATGGCATTTTTGTCGTTATTCTGGATAAATTTGTCGAAAGGGGAATTTTGGGTTTCCAGACTTCTTTCAAATGCTGCCAGGGCTTTGGCTAAATTTACTATACTAGCTTCAGACTTGAATATTTTTTTAAAAGACTTTCTGTAAAATTCATTCTGGTTTAGCCGTTTTGTAGCTTCAGTTAGTGTTAACCCCATTTCGTTTGGATGAACAATAGGAGCCAGGGCTTGTTCTTCCAGTGTGGCAGCTCTTCCATCCCAGAATAATTTAGTCCTTCCGGTTACATTCATTGCCGAAGGTGTATTTCTTTCTGTCAGATGACCGTTTATTCCCTTGCTCAAAGCCACAGTATCAGCAAAAGCAAATTCAGGCTTATGACATGAAGCACAGGAAATGGTAGAATCTCCTGATAAAATAGGGTCAAAAAACAATAATTTTCCTAGTTGTACTTCATTTTTTGGTAACTTTGGAGAATCTGTCTGCTGACTGAATGCCAGAAACAAACTTGCGATACCCAATAAAAGCCACAAAACACTATATTTCATATTGGAGAGAAACTACAAAGCAAATTTGCAAAAAATCATGGAATAATGGCATCATTTCAGACAATTCTGGAAATATATGATTTAGAAAAATTGCTCATGACAAATAATGCCGACTTTGAAGTGATAGCTTTACATCCTCACATTCTTGATAATGATATTGATAGCATTGCTTCCAGGAGTGTCAGGGAGGGTTATGGAGGATTAGTTGTTCCACCTTACTGGGTAAAAAAAGCATCTCGTGAAACTAAAAATACTGCTGTTCAGTTATTTACCGTGGTAGGTTATCCTTTAGGGTATCAGCGTACGGAAGCTAAACAAGCTGAAATAGAACTGGCTTTGTCAGACGGAGCCAATGGTATAGGCTTGACATTGAATGTGTCAGCTATAAAATCTAACAGGATGCATTGGATAAAAGCTGAAATAGCTCGTTTTGCAAAGTTATTGCATGAAAAAGAAGCATTGCTAACTGTGATAATCGACTGGTATGATTTGACTGAAAATGAACAGGAAAAAATATGCAGCATAATACCTGAGGCAGGTGCCGATTTTGTGATGAACACTCCTTTTTCTGATAAAGAATTGACTCTTACAGATGTGAAAAAAATTAAAAATTTGGTACACAACTCAGTGGGGATAAAAATCTATACAAGCACTACTGATGAAACTTATTATACATCATTGTTTCAAAATGGAGCCAATGTAGTTTGTTTGAATATATAAAATGGCATAAAAATTGACTCGTAAGAACGACTGAAATACAAAAAAAATAATATGGAAACAGATACACTGGTTATAAAAAAAGATATTCGTAAAGTAAATACTGCTGAACTTAAAAGTTTTTTGTCAGAAAAAGGTGAACCTGCTTTCCGTGCCAAACAGATACTGGAATGGCTGTGGAAAAAGTCAGCTACAGATTTTGAACAGATGACTAATCTTTCAGTTAAGTTACGCGATTTGCTGGGAGAAAACTTCGTAATTCACCCTTTGACAGTAGCACGTCAACAGCAGAGTGCTGATGGAACTGTAAAATCGGCATTTCAATTGTTTGACGGACATTTGATAGAGGGGGTATTGATTCCAGCAGATGACCGTATGACTGCCTGTGTATCTTCGCAGGTGGGTTGCTCGCTGACCTGCAAGTTTTGTGCAACAGGCTATATGGAACGTAAACGCAACTTAGATGCTGCTGAAATCTACGACCAGGTAGTTGCCATTCGCAATCAGGCAGAAAGCTTATATCAAACACCCCTGACTAATATTGTGTTTATGGGAATGGGAGAGCCATTGCTCAATTATGCCAATGTAATGGAATCTATCAGTTATATTACTTCACCTGAGGGTTTAAATATGGCTCCTAAAAGGATTACAGTTTCGACTGCCGGGATTGCCAAGATGATTAAAAAAATGGCTGACGATGAGGTTAAATTTAACCTGGCTCTCTCGCTCCATGCTGCAAATGATGAGAAAAGAAACCAAATCATGCCGATTAACGAGAGCAATTCGCTTGAAAATCTGAAAGAAGCCTTACAGTATTTCTATAAAAAAACCGGGACCCGTATTACCTATGAATACATTGTTTTTAATAATTTCAATGATTCATTGCAGGATGCCAGAGAACTGTATGAGTTTACTAAGCATACACCCTGTAAAGTAAATATTATTGAATATAACCAGATTAGGGAAGCTGATTTTAAAAACACAACTGAAGATAACCTGACCAAATTTGCCAGTTTTCTGGAAAACAAAGGTGTGATTGTAAATGTTCGTCGTAGTCGTGGTAAAGACATTGATGCTGCCTGTGGTCAGCTTGCCAATAAGTAAATTGTTGTTTTGTTTGATGGTTACATTGTTAAAATAAATGGGGCTGGATACAACAATCTGGCAATACAACCATTTAACACTACTTAAGCTGTGAGATATTCCTATATACGATTGATTGCATTGTTGCTGCTGGTTTTTATTGTAGTCAAAGGAGGTTGGTTTTTACTGATTTACTGGCTGGGGATATGTATCCCGATGGAATACCTCAACCATCGTTCGGAATATCTTTCCCAAAAGCATCATACACTTTGTAACCAGTTTTTTATTGTTTATCTGGCTATTGTAACAGCAGAACGAAGTCGTGGCAAACAATGGAAATTATCTTCTTTGGCAGAGTCGTTTTTTAATTCTGTTGAGCATATCTTGTTTGCATGGGTAGTTTGTCTTATAATCATGCAATTTTTTACTATTTTTCCACTCAGAAACAAGATACTACAGGCGGTGTTCATTGCTTTGATATTCAATGGATTGGGCGTTTTGAATGAATTTTATCAAAATTCTATGACTTTGCAGCCCATCATTAGCCTTCATCAGGAAAGCCTGAAAGATATTGCCATGAATCTGACAGGAACATCTGTCTTTATTATCTGGATGTTACGAAAAAAAGAAGTTCCAGAAGTTTCTTTTGAAAGATAATCGGAAAGGTGATAATTTTTCAGGAATCCTGTTTAATTTTACACGCTTTTGTTATTGTTATGAATTCCCGCCAAGACCAACTGAATGCTTTTAACAGGCTGCTTGACATCATGGACGACCTCCGTGAAAAATGTCCCTGGGACAGAAAACAAACCCTTGATAGTCTGCGTCATCTTACTATTGAAGAAACCTACGAGCTTTCGGATGCTATTTTGGAAAACAACCTTTCTGAAATCCGGAAAGAGCTGGGTGATGTAATTCTGCATATCGTTTTTTATGCTAAAATTGCTTCTGAAACCCAGGTTTTTGATATAGCGGATGTATTGAATGGAATTTGTGAAAAGCTGATTGCTCGTCATCCTCATATCTACGGAGATGTAGAAGCCGATACAGAAGAGCAGGTGAAGCAAAACTGGGAACAACTAAAATTGAAAGAAGGAAATAAATCTGTGCTGGCTGGCGTGCCACAGTCATTGCCAGCGTTGGTAAAAGCCATGCGTATTCAGGAGAAAGCCCGGAGTGCTGGCTTTGACTGGGATGAAAAAGAACAGGTTTGGGAAAAAGTAGAAGAAGAAATGCAGGAGTTTAAAGAAAGCTTTGGCTTAGAAGCCATAGACAATCAGGCTGTATCTGAAGCCGAAAAAGAATTTGGTGATATATTATTTTCACTGGTAAACTATGCCCGGTTTATCAATATCAACCCGGAAACTGCTCTGGAACGAACCAACAAGAAATTTATCAGGCGTTTTACTTATCTTGAAGAACAGGCAAAAAAATCAGGTAAACTTCTTACCGATATGACCCTTGCAGAGATGGATGCCTTCTGGAATGAAGCCAAATCTTTAGGGTATTGACCCATAATTTCCTGTCTAAATAAAAAACATATACAACCCATGACTGAAAATCCCTGGACTAAACTTTCGAGTAGAGACATTTATGAAAACCCCTGGATTAAAGTAAGAGAAGAACAGGTATTAAACCCGAGTGGCAAAAATGGCATCTACGGAGTTGTCAGTTTCAAAAACAAAGCCATTGGTGTGATTCCGATTGATAAAGACGGCTTTACATGGCTGGTAGGTCAGTATCGCTATCCTTTGGATGAATATTCATGGGAAATACCGGAAGGTGGAGGTCCACTAGGTGAAGACCCACTTGAGGCTGCCAAACGGGAGCTTAAAGAAGAAACCGGATATGTGGCTGCCAAATGGTCTTTTCTTGCCCGTATGCATACCTCTAACTCAGTAACTGACGAAGAAGCTCTTATTTTTCTGGCAGAAGAGCTTACACCCGGAGAAAGTGAACCCGAAGAAACAGAACAACTTTTGGTGAAAAAAGTGCATATCTCAGAAGCCGTAGAGATGGTAATGCGTAATGAAATTACTGATTCGATGAGTACGTATGGTATCTTGAAAGTAGCCCGACTGATGGGGATTTGATTTTTCATAAAATAAAACTGAAATTTGTAACGATATAACAAAGACTCATGGATTACGACTACAATACACAACGTCCTCCTCTTATCTTAAAAGAATACGGCAGAAATGTTCAGAAACTGGCAGCCTATATCAATACCCTTGAAGACAAGGAGAAACGTAACCGTTTTGCTCACCTCCTTACTGACCTGATGCGTCAGATTCATCCTAATATGCGAGATGGACAAGATTATTCCAATAAACTGTGGGATGATTTGTATATCCTTTCAGGGTTTGATCTTGATGTGGAAGGTCCTTTCCCCTTGCCTGAAAAAACACTTTTAGGTAAAAAACCTCGTCAGGTGCCTTATAATACCCATCAGCTTAAGTTTATGCACTATGGCAGAAATGTAGAACTGATGATTGAAAAAGCTTCACAATTGGAGGATACCAAAGAAAGAGAAATAGCCATTATCTATCTGGGCAGGCTGATGAAAACCTTTTACACAACATGGAACAAAGACACCGTAGATGATGCTGTGATTGTAAACCAGATTCGTGAAATATCAGGAGGTAAACTGCAAATCAGTGTGGAAAAAGTAAAAAGTTTGGGATTGTTTGACGGAGGAGGGATTCGTGAAAGAGAAAAGCCTGTTCTGGAAGAAGAGAAGAATAAAAACTTTAAGAAAAAGAATTTCAAAAACAATAACAACAATAATAAGAACGGTAACAATAATCTGAATAATCAGAAAAAACGCAGGAAATAGACATTTTTTATTTAAGCCGTTTTGGAAAAAACTTTTGTATGAATTCTTTTCGAATAGAGGGTGGTCACCGTCTTAAAGGTGAAATTACTCCGCAAGGGGCTAAAAATGAAGCATTGCAAATTCTTTGTGCAGTACTTCTGACAGATGAAATGGTTACCATTCATAACATTCCTCACATTCGGGATGTAATGAAACTTATAGAGCTCATCGGAGATATTGGAGTAAAAGTTACTAAAATTTCAGAACATTCTTATCAGTTTCAGGCAAATAATATACAGTTAGCCTACTTAGAATCAGAGGAATATCGAAAAAAAGCAGCAGCTCTGCGAGGTTCAATCATGCTGTTAGGTCCACTGCTAGCACGTTTTGGCAAAGGTAAAATTCCCCGCCCCGGAGGTGATAAAATAGGTCGTCGCCGTCTGGATACTCACTTTTTGGGTTTTGAAAAACTAGGAGCCAAATTTAATTATGATGCTGACTCCGGCTATTATGAAATAGATGCTTCCGATTTGAATGGGTGTTATATGCTGCTCGATGAGGCTTCAGTAACCGGAACGGCTAATATTATAATGGCAGCAGTGCTTGCTAAAGGAAAAACTACCATTTACCATGCAGCCTGTGAACCCTACATTCAGCAACTTTGCAAAATGCTGAACCGAATGGGAGCCAATATCAGTGGAGTGGGTTCTAATCTTTTGACTATCGAAGGGGTAGAAAAATTAGGCGGAACAGACCATACCATGCTACCTGATATGATAGAAATAGGCAGTTTTATTGGGCTGGCTGCTATGACTCAATCAGAAATCACTATCAAAAATGCCGGAATTGAACATTTAGGGATAATTCCGGATGTTTTTCGCAGATTGGGTATAGATGTACAACAAAAAGGTGATGACCTCTATATCCCTTCACAGGAAAATTATGAAATAGACACTTTTATAGATGGCTCTATTCTTACTGTTTCCGATCATCCCTGGCCCGGATTTACCCCTGATTTATTGAGTATTGTGCTGGTGACGGCTACACAGGCAAAAGGAACTGTACTCATTCACCAGAAAATGTTTGAAAGCCGGTTGTTTTTTGTCGATAAACTGATTGATATGGGCTCTCAAATCATTTTGTGCGACCCTCACCGGGCAACTGTTATCGGATTAAATCGCCAGGTGGCTTTGCGGGGTATTAGGATGACTTCGCCAGACATACGAGCCGGGGTTGCTTTATTGATTGCTGCTATGTCTGCACAGGGGGTAAGTATTATAGATAATATTGAACAAATTGACCGGGGTTATCAATACATAGATACCCGACTGAATGCTTTGGGAGCTAAGATTGAAAGGATTTAAAAAGTGTTAACCTATACTTGATATGCAATACAGAAGATTTGGAAAAACTGACTGGCAGGTAAGTGAAATTGGCTATGGTATGTGGGGACTGGCAGGCTGGACAGGCTCAGATGATGATGAAGTATCACTCTCATTGGAAAAATCTGTTGAACTGGGTTGTACTTTTTTTGATACTGCCTGGGGATATGGGGCTGGCTTGAGTGAGCAGATTCTGGGAAAACTTCTGAAAAAACATGCTGGTAAAAAACTATATGCAGCCACTAAAATACCACCTAAAAATTTTAAGTGGCCCTCTAAATCTCATTTTACACTTGAAGAATGTTTTCCGGGCAGTCATATTGTTGAATATACAGAAAAAAGTCTGAAAAATCTGCATGTAGATTGTATTGACTTGCAACAGTTTCATGTGTGGGAAGATAGCTGGCACAATAATGATGACTGGAAAACAGCAGTAGAAAAACTCAAAAAAGAAGGAAAAGTCAAACACTTTGGGATAAGTGTAAACCGTTGGGAGCCTGACAATGTACTAAAAACATTGGAAACAGGTTTGATTGACTCTGTACAGGTAATTTATAATATTTTTGACCAGAATCCGGAAGACAATCTTTTTCCGTTGTGCCAGAAACTGGATATTGGCATTATTGCCCGTGTTCCATTTGATGAAGGCACACTCACAGGTTTATTGACAAAAGATACTGTTTTTCCGGCAGATGACTGGCGTTCTACTTATTTTGTTCCTGAAAATCTGAATTCCAGCGTTGACCATGCCGATGCTTTGAAACCACTGGTTCCGGCAGGTATGACAATGGCTGAAATGGCATTACGCTTTATTTTGTGCAATGATGATGTTCATACCATCATTCCAGGTATGAGAAAAGTTAAACATGTAGCATCTAATATTGCTACCAGTGATGGTAAAAAACTGGAGAAATCGCTTGCAGAAGCCCTTAAAAATCATAGATGGGACAGAACTCCAACAGAATGGTCACAGTAGACTGATAAAATACTGATTCATAAAAAAGCTGGTTTGTGTTTACAAAAACCGGCTTTTTTTGTAAACACATATCTCACTTATTGGAAATACGCAATTAAGTCTGCAATTTTCGAAACAGATTTAACCAAAAAAACAATGTTTTTGAAGAATAATACCCCAGCCATACTTTTTTACTTACTATTCATAGCTCCCTTTGCTGTGTATGCACAAAGCACCTACGCTCCACTTAACCGTGACTACGAACATCTGATAGAACGTTATGAAATTAAATATGGAAAACTGGCAGATGGTTTGCATTCTCATATAAAACCTTATGAAAGAAAAGGCATTATTCAATTGGCAGACAGTGTGGCTAACAATAATAACTTCCTTTCGGAAAGAGATAAGTTTAATTTAAACTATCTGAGAAATGATAACTGGGAATGGGTAACTGATAGTACAGAAAGTGATAGCAAAACGCCTGTTTTTAAAAAACTTTACCGAAAAAAATCAGACTTTTATCATTTCCATAACCAGGATTTTGACTTGCACCTGAGCCCTGTTATGTATTTTAGTTATGGCAAAGAACGCAACTCTGACGTAAATCCATATATAAATTCGAGAGGTGTGGAAGTAAGAGGAATGATAGACCGGAAAATAGGTTTTTATGCTTTCTTTACCGAAAATCAGGCTGCTTTCCCGGATTATGTACGCCAGCGAATAGTTGCTGATAATGCAGTTCCTAATGAAGGATTTTATAAACCTTATAAGACAACTGCTACTGATTTTTTAACTGCCAGAGGTTATTTTACATTTAATATTACTAAGCATATTCAAACCCAGTTTGGCTATGATAAAAATATGATTGGAAATGGTTTCCGGTCAATGATTTTATCGGATTATGCCAGCAATTATGTGTTTCTCAAATTATCGGCTCAGGTCTGGAAAATTAAATACACCAATATTTTTGCCGAAATGGTTGCCGAAACCCCCACCGTACTCGCCGGAGGCAAACCTTTTCCTAAAAAATACTTTGCTTTTCATCACTTGAGCACCAATCTGGGTAAAAATCTCAATATCGGCTTGTTTGAATCGGTATTATTTGGAAGAGACAATGCCACTTTTGACCTTACCTACCTGAATCCGATTATTTTTTACCGGAGTATTGAGCAGCAAAATGGTAGTTCTGATAATGCTTTGCTCGGACTTGATATTAAATATAATTTTCTCAGGCATTTTTCAGTATATGGTCAGTTGCTGCTCGATGAATTTTTAATAGCTGATATTCGTGCCGGAAAAGGCAACTGGACTAACAAACAAGCCGGACAGCTTGGCATAAAATACATAGATGCTTTTGGTGTACCTAATCTGGATTTACAGGCTGAAGTAAATATAGCCCGACCTTTTACTTATACACATGCCACCAGCACCACCAATTATACACATTACAACCAACCACTGGCTCATCCTAGTGGAGCGAACTTTAAGGAATTTGTAGGTATTATTCGTTATCAGCCCATTAACAGACTTAATCTTACAGCCCGACTTGTGTATAATCAGCAAGGCTTAGATAGTTCTAAAACTGCTTTTTCTTATGGAGGAGATATTCTCCGAAGTTATAATGACCGTCCTAAAAATGCTGCCGGTTATCTGATTAGTGAAGGATATAGTATAGGAAGTGGTGTGAAAACCAATGTTTTGTACATGGATTTTACAGCTTCTTTTCAGTTAAAACATAACTTGTTTATTGATTTCCGGCAGGTAATTCGCCGGATAGAAAGTGACCTTTCAGCACGGAATCAAAATACGTCCATTACAAGTTTAGCTTTAAGACTCAACATTGCCAGACGAGAGCAAGTGTTTTAAAACAAGACTTATAAAATCTGTGAATAAAATTAGAGACCGGAGAGAGAGACCTGGCAAGTCTTGAACACTTACCAGGTCTGGTCTTTTGCATATTTCAGATTACTTATTGTTGTTTTTGTAATACTCACGCAGTTTATCCCGATTTTCTTGCTGCATATCTTCAAATTTGGCATACTGTTCAGCTGAAAGTACTTCTTTTAAAGCTTTATTTCGGGTGTTACTTGCTGATTTCATGATTTTTGCCTTAGTAAGTTTACTACTTTCATTTTTTAAACCTGCTATTTCATCAGTAAAATCCTGATTGATTTTCAAAACTTTAGGATATTGTTCTTCTGACAATGTCAGTTGGACATTCATATTGTCGGTCATTTTTTTTGCTCTGTCTTCATTACTTTGAGCAAAGGAGAAATGTGCTGCCCCCAAAGTAAAAAACAAACAACTTGCCAATAATAATGTGATTTTTTTCATGGTGTATTTAGTTAATCAGATTTTAACTAAGATTTAACAAATGGCTTGAGGTTTAATTGAACAAAACTTTTTATTTTGTAATATTTTAGATTTTTAAGAAAGTCTTATATCAAATCTGTGGCATATAAGAGAGCAGAATGCAAATCTTTTCCATTTCTGACCATCAATTAGTGCCATCTTTTGTGAGATAGCAATGGAGTTCATTAAATAGATTTATATTTTTTATTTCCTAAAACAATCCTATAGTTTCGTTGAGTTGTGGTGATTTAAAATTTATTATTTGTTAACCAGCTTGCATATTTTATGATAAATTATAGCAAAATAATCCGGTTTTCTGTTTTCAGTCTGCTCTTTGCAGGAATAGGGCTGTTGTTTAACTGTTGTAACTGGACCTGTCCAGGCTATCCAACTTATCAACTAACAGATAAAGACAAAGAATGGGTATGTTACAAGGAAGGACAAATTATCAAATTTGTCAGTAATCTGGGTAATGTAAGAGAATACAAAGTAACAGGACTTACAGACCACATGATAGCAGTGAAAGAGCAACCCCGTTCTCACACTGCCATTACTTTTAAGAGTTGCACTACTATGAAGTATCAGGAAGTTTATTGTCAGATTACAAACACATCAAATGCAAATGATTACTACTTTTGGAGACTCATATGCACTACACGAGATAATAAAATACCATATACTCATATGTACTTTGATGGATATTACGCTGGTGGCGGTTTACCAGACATTGGATACATCAATGAAAATATAAATAATTTTAAAGACGGAGAAAAGTTAGCTGCTGACACAACCGTTACCTTTTATAAAAATATGGTTGTAAATGGGAAAAACTATGTCAATGTTTTTAAAATACCTAACGGGACAGTAGGTTATTATCATTATTACACCAGAGAGTATGGCATCATCCAATTTGAACTGAAGCAAAATAATGAAGTATTTAGTCTGGTTAACTGAAAATTTAGTATATTCTACATCGGGTCTACATCAGCGAAGACTTGTATTTGTTTGAAGTTTTTATCGGTTTCAAGGTTTATCATTTCTTCCCGTATGTAGTTTTTTACGGTTTTCAGCAAAGCCGAATCTTTAGAAACCTTCACAACAATTTCTTGGATATAGTAATTGCGAATACGTGAAACCAGTGGCGGTTGTGGTCCTAAAATCATCTGTTCGCCAAACTTCTGACGCAGTTTCAGTGCAAATGCATCAGCAGCTTTTTTAGAGAGTTGTTCAGTTTTATGCTTCAAAACGATTTTTATCATTCGCACAAAAGGCGGATAATGAAACTTAAACCGTTCTTCTATTTCGTATTTATAAAACCCTTCATAGTCGCCAGCCATAATTTTTTTGAGCAAATCCTGTTCAGGGTCTGCCGTTTGTATAATTACTTTTCCTTTCTGGCTACGTCGTCCTGCCCGCCCGCTCACCTGCGTAAGCAACTGAAAGGTACGTTCATGTGAACGAAAATCCGGGAAATTAATGCTGCGGTCAGCATCAAAAATACCGACCAGACTCACCTTGTCAAAATCCAGCCCTTTAGAAATCATCTGCGTTCCGACAAGAATATCAGTTTGACCAGTTTCAAACTCTGCAATAATATTCTGATAGGCATTTTTTTTACGGGTAGTGTCCAAATCCATGCGTTGTACATTGGCTTCGGGCAAAAAGATTGTTAAATCGTCTTCTATTTTTTCAGTACCTACCCCCACAGGTTTGATTTTGGGACTTTGACAAGCCGGACATACCCGTGGCGAACTCTCATGATGTCCACAATAATGACACCGTATTTCCTGGCTATACTGATGATACGTAAGACTTACATCACAATTCGGGCATTTGGGAATGTGAGCACATTCTTCACAGGTAATGTAAGGAGCATAGCCCCGTCGATTCTGAAAAAGAATGGATTGTTGTTTGTTTTGCAGATTTAAGGTCAGTTCTTCGAGCAGCACAGATGAAAAAGCATTTTTCATTTTGCGTTGTTTCCGTTCTGTCTTTAAATCAACCAGTTGTATTTCAGGTAACTGAGCTTCTCCAAAACGCTGCATTAGTTTTACTAGCCCATATTTGCCTGCAAGGGCATGCGTGTAGCTCTCGACTGAAGGTGTAGCTGACCCAAGCAATACTTTAGCACCATGCAATTGTGCCAGTACAATGGCTACATCACGGGCATTGTAGCGTGGAGCAGGGTCAAATTGCTTATAAGTGGTTTCGTGTTCTTCATCTACAATGATCAGCCCCAGACTGTCAAAAGGTAGCATTACCGCTGACCTAACCCCTATTACAAATGAGTATTTGCCCTGCAACACATCCCGCCAGACCTCTACCCGTTCATTATCCGAAAACTTGGAATGATAAATGCCCATACGGTCACCAAACGTTTTTTTGAGTCTGCCTACAATCTGGGTAGTAAGGGCAATTTCCGGAAGTAAATACAGCACCTGAGAACCACTTGCCAGCACCTGCTGTATCAGATCCATGTAAACGGCTGTTTTGCCGGAGCCTGTTACTCCATGTAACAGCACTACCTGTTTTTGTTCAAACTGACTTAAAATTTCGTTACGGGCTTGAGTTTGGGCTTCCGAAAGATTTATTTTTTCATCTTCGGGCAAATTAAAATCTTCAAAACGGGAAACTATGATGTCAAATTCCTCAAAAATGCCATTTTTTACCAGCGTTTTCAATGAAGCATCTGAGGCATCTGATTTGGTAATCAATGACTTTTCGATGCCCTGCGAATTGCGGTCGTATAATTGATTGATAGGAATATGAATTAGATATTTAAGTAAAATATCAGTTTGTTTTTCTGATTTTTCGAGCAGGGTAAATAACTCTTCCAGTTTTGCACTTTGGGCATATACAGGATTGAGCCGGATACGTTTCTGAATTTTAGGCTTGTATTTTTCCTTTACTTCTTCAAAAATTAAAATGGCTTTTTTCTGAATCAAAGACTTCATGATGCGGTGAATAGCTGTTTGTCCGGTTATTTTTTCAGCATCTTCATAAGGCAGTGAGCCTTTTACTTTGATAACTTCATACAAAACCTTTTCTTTCTCAGTAATTGCCTCTTCCCGGTCAAACTCCGGATTGAGTTGCAGATGAGATTTGCTGGTAATTTTTAAACCGGACGGCAAAGAGGCATTCATTACCTCTCCGGCACAACACAGGTAATAATCTGCCACCCAATTAAACATTTGCAGTTGTTTCTGGGTAACTGACGGATATTCGTCTAAAAGCTCAAGCAGGTATTTGGCATTGTATTTTTGGGGAGGAGTCTGGTGAATGCGGGCAATGACAGCCGTAAGAATCCGGCTTTTGCCAAATTGCACAATAGCCCGGCTGCCCGGTTTTATTACATCATTCCATTCTGCCGGAACCCGGTAGGTAAACAGCCCAGGTATCGGCACCGGCAACAGCACATCCGCAAACAAAGTAACTTGTTCGTCTGCAATATCTTCAGTAAAGAGGTTGAAATCCAAGTGAGTTAGGTTTGAATTGTTAAATTGTTTTGTTGCTGAATGGTTTTATTCCTGATTGTTTGTCTCAACGCCCCCTTACACTATTCAGCTAACATCAAAATAATTGTAACAATTAACAAAAATACGGCTTCCCAAATTCGTTTTCTCAACAATTTTTCCACAGGAAGTATTTTTTAGGCTAAAGAAGCGTTTTGGAGAATTTGTTCAAGTTCGTCAAACTCAGGAGTCCACAGACCCGCTTGTTGGAAGAGATTTTTGATTTGAGGATAACTATCATCTGTAAGAATAACTGTAGCAGCGGTAGCACTAAATTCGTATGCTGGTGTACCTTCTAAAAGTAATTCTTTAAGTTTATTTGTAATTTTTCTCTTTTGTTGATTTGTTGCTTTTATTCCAGTGATGTAGTCTTTTGTCATTTCTAATAAATCTTCTAAAGCCTCTATCAATTTGTCTCCTACTGCAAAACGTTTTATTACCAACCTTTTTCTTTCATTCAACCCAATTTCTTCAATTGTTCTGTGTCCTTTTTCGCTATCATCTCGTTTATAAAGACGATATTTCTTCAGAATGAGGTATTTTTGTGGATTGTCAGTCACTGGATGAACAATAGTTTCGGTTCCTGTATCAAGGTCAAGTTTATTGACATTACATCTTTTACAAGAAGGCAGTAAGTTTTCCCAGTCTAAAACTTTATCAGGATAGTATTTTTTAGGTAGGAAATGTTCTACTTCCATGTATTTGCTGTCTTCAGTAATGTTACATTCACAAAAACAGCACTTATTGTTTGACATTAAAAGTAATGCCTTTTTAATAAAATCTTTCCCCCAGACACTTTCTTGAGTTAGCTTGTATTTTTCAGTAAGTTCTTTGACAAGTTCATCCGTTAATTCTAAGGGTTTAGGATGAGGTTTTAGTTGAATCATGTTTGGGTTGCTGGTACTAAAGAAGACATTTGTATTCTCAATAATTTCCTTTGGGAGCTTTCAGGATGAAGTATTTTATCTAACTCCTTGTAAGCAGTTTGAGCTTTTTCATAATTTTCTTCATCCAATGCCTCATCAAAATCATCCATCAGTTTTAGATAAGCCTCTGAATAGGTTTTATCGCCCATATCCATTAACTCTGATAAGATTTCTTCGACAGACCAGCCTTTAAAAGTTTTGATTTTGGGTTGTTCTATGGTTACAAAGTCTTCACCTTTTTTGTGTCTTAGAATCACCAGATTAATATTATCTGCTGATTGTACAATCAGAGGGCTGTGAGCAGTAACGATAAATTGTGTGTTAGGGAAAATATCGCTGAGAAAGCCAATAATCTTACGTTGCCATTGTGGGTGCAGGTGTAAATCAATTTCATCAACTAATACAATGGCTGGCATTTCCAGAGGATTATCTACATCAGGATAACGGTCAAACATTCTTTTAATCAAATCGCCAATCCATGTAATTGAAGCCTGGTATCTATATCCCAAATCTTTTAATCTCACCCAGCCATAATCTGTTTTAAATTCTACATAATTATAGTCTCCTTTACTGATAATTCTAAGTTCATTTACATCTGGCAGTATACCTTTAGTTAGAACATCTTTAATTTTATTGAATCTTAATCTTGCCTTTTCAATATGCTCATTAGTAATGTTTATTGATGTGAAGTAAACATTCACAATCCATTCCTCTATATTTAAAAACTCTATATTATCATTGAAAAGACTTTTACTAGTGTCAACTTTCTCTGCTTCTTCAATTGTGATTTTTGATAATCTACGACTTGTTCCATAGCCATATACAATTAAATTTTTTAGATTGTATTGTGTTGAGGATGTATGGTTAAGTCCATATAGATACTCATAAGAGTAATTGTTTAAAGAAATAAAATCATTGAGAGAACTATTTTCACAATAAAAAAAACTACAAGAAATCTTACTGTCTTTAGTAAGCATGTCTTCAGGTAATGACTTTGGCGAAAATGTTATTAAATCTTCTCTTCCCGGAGGACTAGTATCCCTTTTTGCCTCTAACCCTGCTAGGCATCTTAAAATTGTAGTCTTACCAGTGTTATTATTTCCTAATAAAACAGTCCATTGGGCTGGTTTTCCATTTCCATCAGATAAATCTATTTCATGACCATTTTTAAAGCATTTCACATTCCCAAATTCTAGAGACTTAAAATAGATAGCAGGTGAAAGTGTATTTATATATTTTTCTTCATTCATTTCGGTAGCGTATTTTACCAAAGATAGTAAAAACAAGATTTTCGTGCAAAATAGCTGCTTTTTACTCCCTCCGTACTAAAAAATAAGGCTTAAAAATGCCTTTCACCAGACAGTTTTTAAGCCTTTTATGAAAACAATAAGCCTTTTACTTCACACACGAATATCCCAAATTCATAATAGTTTCGTTAAAGCGTTTTTGTGAAACACCCTGGTATTTGTCGATTTTTGTAGGAAAGTTGTTAGTATTATACACATATTCATAGGTATAATCAGCAGTTACACTACCGGCAGCATTATAATTTTTTTCCCGCACAGGATTTCCTTTTCCGTATCGGTTATAAAAAATCATCCAGGCTCTGTTAGAACGCTGATAACTGTATTTGCCATCAAAGCCAATAAACTCACTTGACAGATATTCAGTAGCCTGACCATTTTGAACATATATTTTAGTCAAATTTTGGTTTGTATCATACTCAAATCGTTGCGTAGTAGTTGTTTCATTGACTTTAGTTATTGCTTTTGTCAGCAGGTCATCTTTGTATTCATATTGAGCACCTGCATATCTGATCATTACAGTCACTTTATTTGCCGAGAATGTACGGAAGTAAGTAGCACTACTATCAGGATTACAACTTTTCTTTACGTAATAATATTCAACATAACCGGCAAGTGCAGGCAATCCGGTTTGGGCATCCGGTGTATAAATGCTCACTTTTGTAAGGTGTCCACGTTCGTTATATTCAAATAAATAATTGCCAGTAGTACCAATATCAATACGGCTGGGATTATTGCGGGCATCTGATGTAACAGCTATAGAGCTGGTGGTGCCTGCATCTACATTGTTGGTGATGATGCTACCTACCTGACAGGTTTGTATAATTTCCTGACTTTCTGCGGGATTGGCTTCAAACTCAGGTTCACAGCCTAATGCCGTAATGGAGAGTAAGATATATAAAATTGACTTTTTCATAGAGCTTAGAAAATTTTAAGATGAGCAGAGGTTAGTTATCAAGATTAAATGCAAAACCGATTGAGAAAGTCAATGCCCGGTTTTTAGAAGACAAATCAGTGCCTGAGGAAGCAGAAGCATATTTTTTATAAAAATTAGTAAATCCAGTTCCATAACGTGTATCAAACATTATCATTCCCAAGTCTCCGACTGTATAGCTAAATCCAATACCACCCTGCACGCCAAAATCTATCCTGCTTACGCCGTCTTTGCCTGCATATACATCTGAGCCTGCATAACGGGCAGGAGCATCTTCGTACTTAATACTGCCTTCCCGGGTTTCCACATAATTATCACAATCACATTGTGACTGATATTTGTATTTTCCGCTGATAACATATCCTACGGCAGGTCCGCCATAAATAAATCCTTTCAGGTTTTCGGTACCAAATACCAGTTTGCCTGAAATGGGCAATTCCAGATAACTGAAATAGCGTTGTTCTTTTTCCCGAAATGTATTGTCCTGGTAAGAAATCCGGATGCCTTTCTGAGTATAAATCAATTCGGGCTGTAAGGTAAAAGACAAAAAATCATCCTCATCTGTAATGCCTCGTACATAAGCCACACCGTAAGTAAATCCCCGATTAAATTTGATGTTATCTTTGCTGAGTTTTTCAGCAAAACCAAAGCTATTGAGCAAGCCATCCGAATAATTTTGCCGGGCAAATGATAAGCCAAATTTGGGCATCAGGTAACTGGTTTGGGCAAAATTCTGAGAACTGATACATAGCAGTCCAATGAAGAAAAAAATTTTTTTCATGTAAAACAGGTTAAGTGAAAGATTAAGGATTTTATAAAGAAAAAATACTTCCTTTGATAAGAATAGCTTTGAAAAGTAACTTTAAACAGGTTGTGGAAAGAAGAATGGCAGTGTATAATTGCCAGTTTTTTGAAGCGACTGTAACAATGCTTTTGGCAAAGTTTTAACAAAGGTATAAGATTTTATATAGACATACAAGTTGTTTATAATCAGTATTTTATAGGCTAAAAAAATTATAGCATCATTTCAGAAAAATTAAAGCATGCGTTATTTTATAGAATTAAGCTATAAAGGCACAAATTATCATGGCTGGCAGATACAGGAAAATGCTGATTCGGTACAGGCTCAACTTAATAAAGCTCTTGCCACCATATTGCGTCAGCCCATCGAAACGCTTGGCAGCGGCAGAACAGATACAGGCGTACATGCCACACAACAATTTGCCCATTTTGACATTGAAAATCCTGTTGCAGATGCTACAAAACTTGTTTACAGACTCAATGCCATTTTGCCTTTTGATATAGCTGTTAAGCAGATTTTTCTGGTTTCAGACGAAACCCATGCCCGTTTTGATGCAATTTCCCGAAGCTATGAATACCACATTACTACACAAAAAAGTCCTTTTCTGAAAGATTTGAGTTATTTTTTCCCAAATTCGGTAGATATAAAACTAATGAATGAAGCTGCCACAAAACTACTTGGAGAAAAAGATTTTGCTTCATTTAGTAAGGTACATACCGATGTCAATAACTTTTTTTGTACCATTTCCCGGGCTGAATGGGAGCAGAAAGCAGATATGCTGATTTTTCATATTACTGCCAATCGTTTTTTGAGAGGTATGGTGCGGGCTATTGTAGGAACATTACTGGAAGTGGGGCTAAAAAAGATAACAGTTTCAGATTTTGAAAACATCATTACTCTCAAAAACAGAAATACTGCCGGAAGAAATGCCCCACCCGAAGGTTTGTTTTTAACCGAGGTAAAGTATCCTGTCGGAGTTGTTAATAAATGAAATAGGCATTTTCCGGAAAACTTGCCGTACTTTTGCAGAAAGAAATGATTGTGATTATGGAAAATACTGAGGTGATATCGACTTTTGCCGATTTTAAATTTAACAAGCAAATCAATGATTCTGTTGCTGAACTGGGTTATGAAACGCCTACTGAAATTCAGCAAAAAGCCATTCCAAAAATCATGGAAGGGCATGATATACTGGGCATTGCCCAGACCGGAACCGGCAAAACGGCAGCTTATGTACTCCCACTTTTGATGAAAGTAAAATATGCTCAGGGCAACCATCCCAGAGCTTTGATACTTGCTCCTACCCGTGAACTTGCCATACAAATTGATGAAAACCTGCATAAACTTGGAAAGAATCTGGATCTACGCTATGCTTGTGTTTATGGAGGAACGGGCATGCAAAGTCAGATAAAACAAATCCAGTCAGGAATTGATATTGTAGTAGCTACACCCGGACGGATGATGGATATTTATCTGAAAGGAGAGTTGATTTTGAAGGAAATTAAATACCTGGTTTTGGATGAAGCCGATAAAATGATGGATATGGGTTTTATGCCTCAGATTCGTAAAATTCTTGAAGTTATTCCACGTAAACGACAAAATCTGCTTTTTTCGGCTACTTTTCCTGAAAAGGTTGAAAGATTATCGGGAGAATTTCTGGAATTTCCAGTAAAGGTAGAAGTAACACCACAGGCAACAACTGCCGAAACCGTAGAGCAGGTAATCTATGAAGTCCCTAATCTGAAAACTAAAATCAACCTGCTTGAAATGTTGCTGCATCATACCAGTTTCAGTCGTGTTTTGGTTTTTTGCCGTACCCGTCAGACTGCCGAAAATACTTTTAAATACCTGCAACGCAAATTCAAAGAAGACGAAATCAGGGTAATACATGCCAATAAGGGTCAGAATACCCGTATCAATTCTATGGAAGCCTTTCGGGAGGGCATTGTAAAAGTGCTGGTAGCTACTGATGTGGCAGCCCGTGGTATTGATGTAAGTCAGATTTCACATGTTATTAATTTTGATGTACCTCTGGTGTATGAAGATTATGTACACCGGATTGGCAGGACAGGCAGGGCAAACCATGAAGGAATGGCAATTACTTTCGTGAATATGGCTGAAAAATATTATATAGAAAAAATACAATCCCTTATTCGTCAGCAGATTCCGGTCAAACAATTGCCTGCGGGACTTGAAATTGAAGATACTCCTTTTGAAGAAAAGCAAGCCATGCTGATAGAAATAGACCAGCAAAAGCGAAAAGAAAATCCTGATTTTCAGGGAGCTTTTCATGAAAAGAAAAATAAAAAAGGTGTTTTGCAAAAAAAGAAACCTTTGAAAACCGGTTCTAAAGATAAAAACAGCAAAAAAACAGGTAAGAAGTTTAAAGGAAGCTGAAAATAGTTGAGTTATACTGCTTTAAATTTGTATTGTATATTTTAGACTTGGCAAGTCTTGAGAGAAATGGGATGAATTGAGATGGTTTCGCAAGACTTACCAAGTCTTACACATCTTGTTTTTTTAAATTAAGGTTATTTTAGACTTGCGTAACAAATATCTGAAATGATGGCATCGAGCTGGGCATTTGTTGTCCAGAAATCAATGCCTGTCTTTGCAGAAATTATTTTTGAAATTTGTTCTTCTAAAAGGTTAATTCTTTTACCCTTCCAGATTTTATCAGCCAGAATAACGAGTAAATCTTCCAGTTGAAGGTATTCTGCCTGATAATTTCCATGAGTTCTTGCAAAGCGGGCAAAATTTGCTGAGAATCCATTCTTCATCAACAACGTTTCTCCGAGAAGTTCATGCTTGCTGCCTTTTCCATACAATTCGTTTTCTGCCAACACTTTGCCTATATCGTGGGTAGCTGCCCCAAACAATATTTCTTTTTCGTTAATTACTAAATTGTGCCACTCGTTTTGCAGGGCTTCTATTAGTTTATAAGCTGTTTTATAAACAATTTGTAAATGCTCTTTTAGGTTTTCAGGAGCATTTAATTTTTCCAGCAATACTTCTATCTCTTCAGGAAATTCCATCTATTTTATGTTTACTCAAACCTCAAGTGTTTGACAGACTCACCTGAATATGCCAGTTCCATAAGGGCATCAATACCTATTTCAAGGTGTTTTTCGGCAAACTGAGCAGTTACTTTTTTGTCGCTTTCTTCTGTTTTTACCCCCTCAGGCGTAAGTGGTACGTCCGAAACCAGCAACAAAGCCCCATGCGGAATGGCATTGGCAAAACCCACAATAAACACAGTTGCTGTTTCCATGTCAATGGCTTCAGCCCGTATTGCCTGCAAATATTCTTTAAATCTCTCATCATGTTCCCAAATACGGCGGTTGGTTGTATAAACTGTACCAGTCCAATAGTCCATTTCGTGCTTTTTAATCATGGAAGATACAGCCCTCTGCAAACGAAATGAAGGCAGTGCCGGTACTTCGGGAGGCATATAATCATTGCCAGTTCCTTCACCACGTATGGCTGCAATCGGAAGTATCAAATCGCCTATCTGGCGTTTTTTCAATCCACCACATTTCCCCAGGAATAAGACAGCTTTAGGAGTAACTGCAGATAACAAGTCCATGATAGTAGCTGCCACAGCACTTCCCATACCAAAATTGATAATGGTAATATTGTTTGCAGTGGCTGTTTGCATAGCCCGTCCGGTTCCCATTACTGGCACATCAAACTTTTTGGCAAACATCTCTATATAATTATGAAAATTGGTCAGCAAAATATATTCGCCAAACATCTCCAGAGGGGTGCCTGTATAACGAGGCAGCCAGTTTGTTACAATTTCTTCTTTTGTTTTCATCTTTTACAAACAATTATCAATATATATCAGCCGATAAAGTTATTAGTTTCCCAAGTTTCTACTATGATTTTATGAAAATATTTAGCCCTGCCAAAATAAAGCCTCAAAGAAGATATGGCAATAATCAAATAATAATATCATTGTAATAAGACAAAATATTACTTTTTCTTTTCAGATTTAATCTGCTCTTTTGTGTTTTTAACCCGGTTTATCACATCATGAAAGAATCTGCCAAAAGAGCCGAAATGCCTCAAGGCTCAGCAGTTGTGCTGGATAATCGTAGCTTGCAAAAAGACTACACAACTTTACTTTCAGTTCTTAAGCCTGGTCTGAGAGTACTGGACGTAGGTTGTGGCACCGGAGCTATTACACAGGGTATTTCAGCCTTGGTTGGCACAAGTGGATATGTAGTTGGGATTGACTCAAGCGAGCATCTGATTGAGTCAGGGAAATTACAGTTTGGTCATATTCCTAATCTTGAACTTATACATGCAAATCTTTTTGAATATGAACTGGTTGAAAAATTTGATTTGGTGATATCGGCAAGGGTTTTGCAGTGGTTAAGTAATCCAAAAGATGCTCTGATTAAATTCAAATCTTTTTTAAAGCCATCAGGTATGATTTCTATACTTGATTATAACCATGAAGACTTAGAGTGGCAGCCTGACCCTCCAGCGAGTATGCAATATTTTTACCGTAAATTTCTGGATTGGCGGGCAGATGCCGGAATGGACAACCGAATTGCTGAAAATTTGCCTGCGTATCTTCACGAGGACGGTTTGCATAGCATAGAAGTACTCGGAGCCGATGAATTTTATGAAAGAGCTGCCGAAAATTTTGTTTCTAAAGCAGATATATGGTCAAAGGTAGCTGCCTCCCGTGGTAAACAAATGGTGCAGGATGGCTATATTACTGAAGAAGAACGACTAAAAACCATCAAAGAATACGACAAATGGGTACATACAGAAGCCCAATCCATGACCATGAAACTCAGTGAAGTGAGAGGCAGGCTATAATTCTTCAGAAAAATTTAACAGCCCAAAAAGATTTTTTATTTGACATGAATAAGCGGGGAATTGTACTTATAAAAAATACTACAAAAAACCGTACATTTAAGAGTAACCATCAGGCTTGGCAATACGACATGGAAATGTTAACCTAAGAAAATATGCAGAAGCAAAACTTTATCAGACCGGGAATTTTCTTCACAGCAGTCGTTGCAGTTTTAATTATCGGGTTACTTTTGTGGCAACACTTTCATGGTGGAGTTCCCAGCCATCATATTCTAAATGAAAAAAACCTTCCAAAAATTTCTAATTGGTGGGGTGGATTGTTACTTCCTGTCCTGACTGGGTTTTTGGTATATAGAATAGAAAGCAGGATTATAAAACAGGAAGCATTAACTCAACAACCCAAAAACCAAAACATCAAAATTGCAGGACTATTCTTTTTGGGATTATTTTTTGGAATTGTGCTTGCTGTATCTTTTGTCAATGACTACACCATTTTTTTAGACAACGTTATCTATATTCTTATAATACTCGCTTTTCTTGTACCTATTTTTAATTCTGAATTTATATTAGGATTTATTCTTGGTATGACATATACGTTCGGAGCACTATTGCCAACGGTTTTTATTTTAGTAATCGCAGCTTTTGGATTTCTTATTTACAGATTTATCAGACCATTATTTCTCAGATTGATAAAAATAGGTGAGAAAAAAGCAGTTAGATAAAAAACCGAACTGCCAGTAATGGTATTTTCAAAATCAGAGATGGAACTCAATAAATACTATCGTAAATACCTGGATGTTGGGCATAATTTTAAAACCATACTCCAAATGAAGAATTTAAGCTGTTGTTAAATTATCCTGAAACCAGTATTAAAATGCAAACGCTTTGGAACAGAAAGGGTAAAGACCTGAATAGCTCAGACAATTTGACATTAGTCTTATTTATTATCTATTTAATTGTATTATTCTGGATTTTACTATTCAAGTTAGGTGTAAAGTTTGCTTATATGGAAACCAGAATAGTCAATTTAATTCCGTTTAGAGATTTTTTCCTCTCAAATTACAGAGTTAATAAGGTCGAAACAATTTTGAATATCATAATTTTCATACCTTTTGGTGTTTACATTTCCGTATTGGCTAAAAAGTGGGCATGGAGCTATAAGTTGTTCTTTTTTTTTCTGATTAGTTTAATGCTTGAGGTATTACAATATATCTTTAGAATTGGAGCCTTTGATATTACTGATGTTATTACAAATGTTTTTGGAGGAGTAATTGGATTACTGATATTTAAAGCTATTGAAAAACTATTCAATAATATTGTCAAGTATCAAAAGTTTATAAACATAATTGCATTAATGGGAACAGTATTCATGATTTCATTCCTTGTATTATTAAAATTGAACATGTTGCCAATAAGATACCAATAGGCTAAGAAACTTTAGTTTCTTCAACCAAAAAAAATGTGGAGAATACTATCATTGAAGTCAAAAAAATATCTTAGCTACCTAATATCAATCACATAATTTTTAAAATGATTGAGGATTGCGTTACTTTTTTTATATCTTTTTTAATTATTCATCTTGCAAAGTCATTCAACTAAAAATAGTTTTACAATATGAAATCTGTTTCTCGGCGTTCTGCCCTTAAAAAAATCTCGACAACTGCTCTTATGACAACACTTGCCGGAACCCTGCCTTTCCGTTTTGCTCAGGCTGAAGACCAACTCGGTAGTATTAAAGGTAAAATCAATCACTCTGCCTGTCGGTGGTGTTATAGTGATATCCCATTTGAAGAATTGGTAAAAGCAGGCAAAAAAATTGGTCTGCAATCTATCGAACTGACCGGTCCTTCAGAGTGGGAAATCTTAAAAAAATATGGTATGACCTGTGCCATTGGCTGGGCTGAAGGTGGAAACTGGGGCAATGGATTAGGCTTGACAAGTGGTTTTAATAATCCTCAGAATCATGATAAACTGCTCAAAGTATATGAAGATTTGATTCCCAAAGCGGCTGCTGCCGGTATAAAAAATGTAATCTGTTTTTCGGGTAACCGGAACGGCATGGATGATGAAACAGGACTTAAAAACTGCAAAACAGGACTGGAAGCAGTAATGAAAGTTGCCGAAAAATACAAAGTAAATATGGTAATGGAATTACTCAATAGCAAGATAGACCATAAAGACTACCAGTGTGATCATACCAAATGGGGTGTGGAGTTATGTAAAATGCTGGGTTCTGAAAACTTTAAATTGCTCTATGATATTTATCACATGCAAATTATGGAAGGTGATGTGATACGGACAATAAAAGAAAGTCATAAATACATTGCTCACTACCATACCGGGGGTGTGCCAGGCAGACATGAAATAGACGAAACGCAGGAGCTTTACTATCCGGCAATTATGAAAGCTATTGTAGAAACAGGTTATACCGGCTTTGTAGGTCAGGAATTTATTCCATCTCCAAAAGATACTCCCGGTAAGCTGGCTTCTCTTACCAAAGCAGTAAAAATCTGTGACATTTAAGAATAATGTATTCAGTAGAGTAGGGGTTGTATTTTAAAGGCAGCCGTTTCTATACTAAATTTTCTGTGTTGGCTTGCAACGAAATTCTGAAGATGGTCAGTTTTACAACTTGATTGTACACTTCAGAATTTCGTTTTTTATTGAAAGTCTTAAATACTAAAAAGAGGGTTGGAACGAAATTTCTGGGGCTTGGGTAGTCTCCGTGTGGCTAATACTTTTAACCAGCTTTGTGTTGAGTAAGAGCAAGGAGATAAGATTTTCAGGATGATCCTCAGAATTTTAGTATTTTGTCGAATTAAACGCTAAAACAATCTCTTAATTTAAAAGAATAGCTATTTAAAAAGCAATAAGATAGTTTGTTTCTATGCTTTTACAATAAGTAGATTTGTTAGATTTTTCCTTACCAAAAACCAGATTTGTATTTTGAATAAATATTTTCGCACCTATTTTCTTCATGGACTGCTTTTCTTACTTACGCTAATTACAACTACTCTGGCTGGAGCAGAACTTATTACCAGAAAGTTTTTTTTCAGCATGAATCATCTTTTTCATTGGTCTCACCAATTGGGTTGGCGTGAATTTTGGCAAGGTTTAGCTTATTCTGTTCCATTTCTGGGTATTTTAACTGTTCATGAATTTGGGCATTTTTTTATGGCAAAACGCTATAAAATAAAAGTTACATTGCCTTATTATCTGCCTATTTGGCTCGGTTTTATTGGAACAAGTTTTGGTACTATGGGAGCTGTGATACGCTTACTCACACGCCCACGTACTGCTAAGGAATATTTCGACGTAGGCATTGCCGGACCTTTCGCCGGATTGGTGGTAGCACTGGGTGTTCTTTTTTATGCATTTACCCATCTTCCTCCTCCCGAATATATTTTTCAGATTCATCCTGAGTATCAAAAATATGGTCTCGATTATGCTAACTATGTATATAGCAGTTATTATGATGAAAAAGTAGCACTTGGTGAGAATCTGATGTGGCTATTTTTTAAAAACTTTGTTGCCTCTTCACCGGAAGCCGTTCCGAATATGTATGAAATGATACATTATCCGTACCTGTTTGCAGGTTATCTGGCATTATTATTTACAGCACTCAATTTATTGCCAGTCGGGCAACTGGATGGCGGACACATATTGTATGGTTTGCTGGGCAGCAAATATCATGCTTTGATAGCTCGTATTCTGTTTACCGGATTTGTATTTTATGCCGGACTCGGACTGATATCTCCTTACCCCGAACCAAACGAATTTATACCACTTTATATCAAGCTGCCCTTATACTGTATCGCCCTGTATATGATGTTTCTGAAAATGTGGCATCACAATATTCGCCTGACAATCATCTGGAGTCTGGGCATATTGGCATTACAAATTTTGCTGGTACTGGTATTTCCCTCCCTTAAAGGCTACTCTGGCTGGTTATTTTTTGCTTTTATGGTTGGACGATTGCTGGGTATTGACCATCCTCAGGTAAGAGAAGAGGGGTCTCTGGGCATAACCCGTAAGATTTTGGGCTGGCTGGCATTGTTGATTTTTATACTCTGTTTTACACCAACTCCTCTGGTAATAAAGTAGTATGAATAACTGACAGGTTTTAAATCAGACCAGTTATTCATACACAAATGCACTTTTCTAAACCGCTGCTATTTCTTCTGTCTCCATATATTTTTTTGCATGTTTGGCTCTGTAAAACAACCAATAGATAATTGGGAAAACTAAAAGTGTAAGTATGGTAGCAGTGATTAAACCCCCGATAATCACAACAGCCAGCGGTTTTTGTGATTCTGAGCCGATACCTGTAGAAATGGCCGCCGGCAAAAGTCCAATAGCTGCCATGGTGGCAGTCATTACTACAGGACGAATTCTGCTTTTTACACCTTCACGGATAGCTTCAGCCAGAGGAAAATGTTCTTTAAGATTTTTATTAAAAACAGAAATCAGAATAACTCCGTTTTGCACACAAATTCCAAAAAGAGCAATAAAGCCTACCCCCGCCGAAATACCAAAATTGATGCCTGTGATATGTAAAGCCAAAATACCACCAATCAGAGCAAATGGTACGTTGATGAGTACCAATCCTGCATCACGGGCATTTCCGAAGGTAATGAAGAGTAAAATAAAAATAGCAACCAAACTCACCGGAACCACCTGACTCAACTGATTAGTAGCCCTTACCTGGTTTTCAAACTCACCTGTCCAGGCAATAGAATAGCCTTTGGGTAGTTTAATACTTTTCAGTACATTTTGCTGTGCCTCAGCAATAGTACTTCCCAGATCACGCTCTCTTACCGAAAATTTTACCCCGATAAAACGTTTGTTATTGTCCCGATAAATAAATGCCGGACCGGTTTGTTTACGAATTACTGCAATTTCTTTCAGGGGAATTTTAAATCCTTTCAGACTCGGAACCATCAGCCTTTCAATATCTTCTTCGGTTTTTCGATAACCTTCCTGAAAACGAATTCTGACATCAAATTTTCGTTCGCCTTCATATTTTTGGGTAGCCGTTTTGCCCCCGATTGCCATCTCAATTACTGCCTGAGCATCAGCCACCGTTATTCCATATTGAGCCATTTTGGGTTCATCCAGTAAAATACTCATCTCCGGCTGACCTACATTCCTCAAAATACCTACATCTTTTACACCTTGTACATCTTTAATTTGAGTAATTACCTGATTGGCAATTTTATCAAGCGTATTGAGGTCATCTCCAAAGATTTTTACAGCATTGGTGGCATTGATTCCAGCTACGGCTTCTGCTACGTTATCAATAATTGGCTGAGAGTAATTATATACAATCCCTTGGTATTGACGCAGTTGTTTGTCCATCTCCTCCACCAGGTCATCCATACTGATTTTGCGTTTCCATTCTTCTTTGGGTTTCAGGTTTACCTGCATCTGTACATAATAAAACCCGCTGGGGTCTGTGCCGTCGTTAGAACGTCCGGTTTGTGACAAGACCCCGTTTACTTCCTCAAACTGCATTAGTTTTTCCCGCAGTACTTTTACCTGTTTTACGGTTTCATTCAGCGAACTGCTCATGGGCATTTTGGCTTCTACCCACAAAGCTCCTTCATTAAGCTGTGGCAAAAACTCTGTTCCCAGAAAGGTAGTAGAAAATAAAGTAATACCCAGAAAGATGGTGGAAATGGCAAGTGTAATGGTTTTATTACGAAAAGTCCAGTCAAAAGCATTGCCAATGCCAGTATTTACCATTCGGACAAAAAAGTTATTTTTCTCTTTCACATTTTTCCTCAGCAGCATAGAGCACAATACCGGCACAAGGGTAAGGGTAAAAATCAAAGCCCCCAGTAAAGCAAAACCAAGTGTCCAGGCAAGTGGTGAGAACATTTTGCCTTCCACTTTTTGAAAAGAAAAAATCGGTAAAAGGGCTGTAATAATGATGAGTTTTGAGAAAAATACTGCTTTACCCATCTCAGCCCCAGTTTTTTTAATGAGCCCCAATTTAGAAAGTTTGTTAAACTTATCCATGCCCTGTTTATGAGCAAGGTGGTCTAATGCCACAAAGACACCTTCTACCATCACCACTGCTCCATCAATGATAATTCCGAAATCCACAGCTCCTAACGAAATAAGGTTGGCACTCATACCTCTTAACCGTAAGCAAAAGAATGCAAAAAGCAATGCCAGCGGAATGATGATGGATACAATCAGGGTAGTACGCCAGTCTGCCATAAACAAAAATACAATGACCGTAACAAACAAAATACCCTCTATCAGATTATGCAGTACTGTGCCGGTAGTAAAATGAATGAGACGATCTCTGTCATAAAAAGTCTCCATCTTTACATCAGAAGGTAAAATACGGGTATTGAGTTCATCTATTTTGCTTTTGACACGAGCCAGCACTTCTGCCGGATTTTCACCTTTACGCATCACTATTATTCCTTCCACCACATCATCATCATGGTTGAGACCTACCTGCCCTACACGTGGCAGGTCTGACTCTTTAACATCTGCTACGTTTTTTACCAGTATAGGATTGCCATCAGCATTGTCAATGATGATGTTTTCAATGTCTTCAATCTTATCCAGCAAGCCAATGCCACGTACTACATAAGCCTGTCCGTTTTTTTCGATAATATCACCTCCTACATTGATATTACTTTTAGAAACCGCTGAATAAACTTCCAGTGGTGTAATGTCGTAATGGTTAAGTTTGGATGGGTCTACCTGTATTTCGTATGTTTTTTCTCTTCCGCCAAAAGCCACCACATCCGCCACACCCGATACCGAACGCAACTGTCGGTCGATTACCCAATTTTGAATGGTAAGCAAATCACGGGTATCTCTAAACTGACTTTTGAGTGTATATCTGAAAATCTCGCCGGTTGGTCCGTATGGGGGTTGCACATCGGGTTCTACAGATTCTGGCAATACCACATTTCTGAGCTGATTATTTACCTGTTGTCTGGCAAAAAAATCTTCTACATTGTCCTCAAAAATGATTTTAATTACCGATAACCCAAACATAGTAATAGACCTTACGTTGGTTTTACGTTGCACAGAGTTCATGGACACTTCTATCGGTACCGTTACAAAACGTTCTACTTCTTCGGCACTTCTGCCATTCCATTCCGTAACTATAATAATCTGAGTATTAGTAACATCCGGAAAGGCTTCGATGGGAGTATTCAGGTAACTTACAACGCCTGCGATGACTAATATGCCAACCCAGAAAAAAGTAAAAAACCTGTTTTTCAGAGAAAAAGCTATTATATTTTTAATAAATTTGTTCATAATCAGTCATTTAAAGCATCGTAAATCAGCAGTTGATTTTTTGTAATTACTTTCTCTCCTTCTTTTAATCCGTTGGCAACGTAGGTAGTGCCATTTACCTGCTTGGCAAGCAAAATTTCACGTGTTTCGATATGCTGACGGTCTTTGAAAACCATTACAAAGTTTTTGCTTTTATCAAAAATGACTGCCTGTGAGGGAATGGCTATTTTTAGTTCTTTACCTTCATTGTATTTGAGAATGACAGTAGCATTCATTTCTGGTTTGAGTAAAAATCCTTCATTTTCGAGCCTGACTCTTATTTTCAGAGCTTTGGTTTGTGGGTCAAGTACATTAAAAATTTTATCTACTTTTCCGTCAAAAACCTTATCCGGATAGCTAATGGTCTGTACTTCTGCCTGATAACCCTCTTTGATACGAGATATATCACTTTCATTTACATTTGCCATTGCCCAGACTTCATTGATTTGTGCTATCGTAAAAATCTCATCCGATTTATCAGAACGAAGCTGCATGTCCCGGTTTATCTTTTTCTGAATAATAAAACCACTGATTGGGGCTTTTACCTGATATTCCGTTGTTTTCCCTAATCCATAAATCCTGAATACTTCCTGCACTCTTTTTAACTCAGCTTTTGCTTTTTCTACTTCTTTACGGGCATTAATTACATCTTTTTCAGCATTGAGCTTGCTGTCAAAAAGGTCTTCGGCAACTCTCAGATTTTTTTCAGCTACCAGCAAATCACTTTGTGCATCAATCATTTGTCTTTCAAAATCAGCAATTTCGCTGCTTCGTATTATTGCCAGCACTTTGCCTTTTTCTACATAGTCGCCTAATTCTACATAAACATCAGATACATTGCCACCTACCAGCGGAAAGACTTCCACCAGTTTGTTTTCGTCTGCAATAATTTTTCCGAAAAGTTTAAGTTGCGATTTTACTGGTTCCAGCCTGGCATCTGTCCATTTGGTATGAGCCAGCATGGTATCTGTGAGAGCAAATGTTTCTGTCTTGGTATCAGCAGGCTGTTCTTTTTTGCAGGAAAGGCATAAAAGCAATATCAAAAGATAAGCTTTAGGTAAATAAGTTTTCATAAAAAGAGGTGAAAAAAAGTTATTTGAATAATTCGACTCCAACAATAAAATTCAATTCTTCATAAGCCTGAATCCGGTTGGTACGAAGCCGGTTAAGTTGGCGAACACTATCATTGTAGGCTTCAAAAAAATCTACAAATTCAATCAGAGATATATTGCGTTTCTGAAAGTTTTCGATAAAACCTTTATTAAGTAGATCAAAATCAGAGCCAAAATTTTTGTCAACGTTTTTGTACTCCTGTTCAACACCTTGTAAGCTTTTGAGTGAATTGCTTACTTCGTTTTTGATAGAGAGTGTTTTCTGCTCCTGATATTGAAGCTGGCTTTCAGAAATTGCCTTGGCATACCTGATATTTCCCTGATTGCGATTCCAGACGGGCAGGTCAATGCCTACAGTTATTCCTGTATAATTGTTGATATAACTGCCAGACTGGTCATAGACTGCTCCTAATGTCAAATCAGGCACTGCCATACTTTTCTGAAGGCGATAGTTAAGCTGGGCTTGCTCTGTAAGTCTTTGTGAAATCTTCATGTCGGGTCGGTTTTCGAGAGCCATGCTGATGAGGTCGGTTTGTAATACTTTTTGTAAATCATAACGTGTCAACGATTCATCATTAACTACTGGCATTACCGACTGTGTAGTCCGAAGCAAATTTTGCAAAGCCAGTTGTTCGTCAAGCAATTCCCGTAGTAATTCTGTACGATCATTACTCAACTGAAAATAAACGGCTTTCAAACGCAACACCTCTTTGAGAGATACATTTCCTTTTTTGTTTTGATTGTCGAGGGCTTCAATAATGGTTTTGAGCAGGGTAAGCTGATTATTGAACAGTTGCAGGGTAAAGCTATTAAAGTGAAATGCGTAAAAGCGTTGTCGAAGCTCAACCTTCAGACTTCTCAGTAAATCTGCAAATTCAAGCTCTGTGAGCTGGGCTGTATTTTCGGCAATTCTGATACGGTTGCTTCGTTTACCTGCCAGATAAATCAGTTGTTGAATGCTAAAGATTTTTTCTCCGGTATTCCCTACATCAAAACCCACCCTTTTGACAGGATTGTAAGCATTGAATTCAGCTGTCAGATTGGGATTACTCCAGACTTTTGCCTGTTGAATAAGAGCCTGATCTGCCGAAATACGAAACCGTTGAGCCAGCAGCAGCAGGTTGTTATTAAGAAATAAACTGTCTGCCTGATTGAGGCTAAGTTTAAGAGTGTCTGTTTGAGCAAAAACCGGGTTAAATAAGAAAATAAGTATTAAGCGGCGGATATTTTTCATGCGAGGTTTATTTACCGCTACAAATCAAAAAGGTAATCCTTAAAATGAGATTAAAATTACCTTAAAAAGAGATTAAAAGCTTTTAATTTGTCAGAATGTCATTTTTTATGTGTTTTAGCAAGGAATGATTTTCGTCAGGCTGTTAAAAAATATGGTTGTTTTTTGTATAAAATCAAGATTAGAAATTAATAATCCAATATCAGGAAGATGAATTAATTGCTTGTATTTCAGGACTATATTTTTTTCATTATTTTGGAAAGCAATCACTTTAAACTAACCCTTTTTATGAAAAAAATTATACTCTTACTATTTGCTGTTTTTACAGGGAGCTACTTTTCTCTGGCTCAGGAAAAGAAAAAAATGCTTACTTCCGGTACAAAGCTGGAAGCCTTAAAAAAAGAAGTTTTACAAAAAGTAGAATCCAGAAAAGATTTTACCCAGCAGATTAATGACCAGATTTTTAGCTTTGCAGAGTTGGGTTTTCAGGAATACGAGACTTCAAAACTGCTGACAGGTATTCTCGAAAAAAATGGATTTACTGTAGAAAGAGGTAAGTACAAGGACAAAAATAACCGTCAATAATTGATGGTAAATTGGATTTGGTATTGAGTACCAAATTTTCCTAGAATATCTCTAATGGCATTTTTTAAGTTACTCAAGTTAGCATAGTCTTTT
>JAESFG010000441.1_pt1 | contig 35783 bp, 31 predicted proteins | sample 9269371 | NCBI WGS metagenome assembly JAESFG01 (sample SAMN14506227, study PRJNA617093) | algae metagenome | isolation source: Aetokthonos hydrillicola CCALA 1050 (B3-Florida) and co-occurring... | place: USA: South Carolina | collected 2013-01-01 | reverse complement strand
CCGCCCCCCCCCCCCCCCCCCCCCCCCCCCCCCCCCCCCGCGGGGGGGGGGGGGGGGGGGGGGGGGCCCCGCCCCCTCAACATCTGGCGCGTCCCCCCACCCCCCACCACCATCTACAGTGGTCCCCGATTCGCCCCTCCGAAAGCCGCCCCCATGCCCCTCACCCCCGACCAGCAGTCCGAGATCGCCGAGGCCCGGAGCCACAGCCACCAGACCCTCCGCGCCACCGCCCCAGGGATGGAGGCGCACCTCTACGTCGCCCACCCCGTCCTCGACCACGGCCTCGTCCGCGTCATCGACTACATGGGCGACGACGCAGCCATCACCCAGGCCGCCCGCGTCAGCTACGGCCGCGGCACGAAAGCCGTGCAGAACGACGAAGGCCTGATCCGCTACCTCATGCGCCACTGGCACTCGACCCCGTTCGAGATGTGCGAGGTCAAGTTCCACGTCAAACTGCCCGTCTTCGTCGCCCGCCAGTGGATCCGCCACCGCACCGCCAACGTGAACGAATACTCCGCCCGCTATTCGATCCTCGACCGCGAATTCTACATCCCCGCCCCGGAACACCTCGCCGCACAATCCCAGGTCAACAACCAGGGCCGGGGGGAACTGCTTGAGGGGGAGGAGGCGCAACGCGTCCTCGACTGGCTCCGCGACGACGCCACCCGCGCCTATGACCACTACGAGGCGATGCTGTCACAAGACGGCCAGCAGGGCCTCGCCCGCGAACTCGCCCGCATGAACCTGCCCGCCAACATCTATACCCAATGGTACTGGAAGATCGACCTCCACAACCTCTTCCACTTCCTCCGCCTGCGCGCCGACCCCCACGCCCAATACGAAATCCGCGCCTATGCCGAGGCGATGTGCACCGTGGTCCGCGACTGGGTGCCCTTGGCCTATGGGGCGTTCGCGGACTACCGGATGGGCGGCGTCCAGCTGAGCGCGAAGGGTGTTGACGTGCTCAAGCGGAGGTTGAAGGGTGAGGTGGTGACGCCTGAGACCTCGGGCATGAGCAAGGGGGAATGGCGGGAGTTCGAGGGGGTTTGGGGGTGAGTGAATTAATGTCAGTAGTGTTATCTGTCTAGGAGGTTCCAGCTAATTGATAGATCTAATGCAAAACTCACGCCACCTTGGACCAATTGACGTTAAGGCCTACTGTTGGAATCAGCTCTCCCGATTTGAGAACACCGAGCTTGTTGCGAAGAAGATTTCTTCCCTACACGGCATTTCAATCTCTGCAAACGTAAAGAAACAAGCAGCGCAAGTCGGGTATTGTACATCGCTAGCTAAGGAATATTTTCGAGCATCAAAAAGTGTCTCACTTCACACAAAACCCCTTCTGCTCTATTATTCACTAATGCACTTCGCACTAGCTGAAATCCTGATGAAGCAAGACGGACTTAGCAGTCTGGATGCCGCCAGAGAAAAGCACCGTCATCACGGGCTGCTGTTTTCAACGAGCTTCGCCAAAAAGATACCGCTCAATTTTGTGGAGGCCTGTCAGGGGCTTCACGTGAAGCCGTTGATCACAGAGACCGGCGAACGATCAGGGACCTTCGAGTTATGGCACCGTTCTGCACGTCCATATCCTATGTGCGGCTCGATCACTAGTGCTGTTGCGAGGGCCCAGTGGTTTGGTCCAGTGTTATCGTCGGGCAATGAGCGATATCCTCTAATTCCGAAAGCCGGTCTCAATGTCCTCTCCGCATTTGAGGTGATTCCCGGCCTCAGCATGCATTTAAGTTCGATTTCAGTTAAGAATGCCTTGGTGCGAGCTACTTTCAGTAGAACGCAGAAGATTGAGGAAGACATAATAGAAGTAATGGTTCATCCTGATGAAGTTGAAAAGATACACCTACTGTATAACTCTATCGAGGTTCCTGCGTCTGATGTTCCTTACTTCGATGTCGAAGAGCGGCAGTCCGGTTTTCACCTTGTGATTCGTATCCCTAAGGGGCAGAGTATAAATTTCAATATGCCACATGGGGTAAATTATAACAGCGAGAGTGCATATTTGTGTCCAAAAGACACATGTTTTAACGAGTTTGGCGCATTCTATGTTGCTTTCTTTGCCCTCAGCAACCTTTCTCGGTACTTCCCAGATTTGTGGATGCCTGAGGTGCAATCTGCGGGGGAACTTTCTGTGGTAGTTGAGGCGCTTTGCGATCAATTTGAGGAGCGCGTGCCGCTCCTTATCCTAAGTGAACTTGAACGAACATTCATCGTGAGTTAATGAGCTTTAGCCGCTGATAGCAATCGTAGGTCGGGGCTTGCCCCGACTCGTCCCCGCCCCACGCCCGCATCCCCGTTGGCGTCCGGTCGCAACGGCGGGGCAAGCCCCGGCCTATGGATCGCGCCCGCCGACGCCGGGCTGAAGCCCGGCCTACGCCCCATCCCTATGCCACGACGACCACGGCCAATCGCCGGGCCGCTCCACCAACCCGTGCTTCACCCGCGTAGGTCGGGCTTAAGCCCGACTCTGCCTTCCGCACGCCGCCGTTGTGTGGGGGACGAGTGCCGGGCTGAAGCCCGGCCTACAGCCCGGCCTACGGCCCGTGCCGGCCATCCCGGTGCCACGACGACCACGGCCAATCCTCGACCCGCTCCACCAACCCGTGCTTCACCGGGTTGAACCAGCAATACCGCACATGCGCCTCCCAATCCCGGGCATCGCGGATGTGGTGTTCCCAGAACCGCTTTTGCCACACGGGTGCCTCGTCGCCGCGTGGTTCGGGCCCTTGTAGGTCGGGCCGTAGGTCGGGCTGTAGGTCGGGCTGTAGGTCGGGCTGTAGGTCGGGCTTCAGCCCGACTCTTTTCCTCCCCCCCACCACGCCGTACGGGTTCGAGGGGGGAGCCGGAAGAGTCGGGCTTAAGCCCGACCTACGCAGTGCCATCGTGAACTGCGCCTTGATGGACGCCATCCTTGTCGAATAGTCGCTGTCTCCCTCGGGCAGCCGCCACACGCAATGCATGTGGTCCGGCAAGACCACCCACGCGTCGATGACAAACGGCCGCTTCCCCTTCGTCACCCGCACCGCCTCGCGCAACGCCGCGACCTCGCGCACCAGTGCGTCCGACCGGCGGTCGGCCAGCGCCACGGTGAAGAAGACCACGGCGCCGGGATTTCGGGGGCGGAGGTAGCGGGACATGGGGCGGCAGGGTGGCGGGGCGTGGTTAAGGAAGCCTTTCCGGCGGGGGTCCGACGGCCCCCACCACTGTCCCCGCGCCCCAGGCGTTAACGCCCCAAGTGCCAGCCCCTTGTATGGCAGGGTGCCATACAGGTGCCATACGCTTGCCATACGTTTCTTACCCTGCCGTTAGGCACCGTTAATCCGGCGTCTGCGGGGGGTGAGCGCCTTACACCAGCCGCTCCCCTTCCTTCGCCGCCCGCACGAAATCCGCGAACAGCGGGTGCGGCGCGAAGGGTTTGGACTTCAATTCCGGGTGGAACTGCACCCCGATGAACCAGGGGTGGTCCCGGTATTCCACGATCTCGGGCAGACGGCCATCGGGCGACATGCCGGAAAACCACAGGCCCTGATCCTCAAGCTGCTTTTTGTATTTTATATCAACCTCATAGCGGTGCCGGTGCCGCTCCTCGATCGACAGCGCCCCGCCATAGACGCGGGACACGAGCGACCCCTCGGCCAGCGCCGCCGTATAGGCCCCCAGCCGCATCGTGCCGCCCTTGTCGTCATCCAGCCGCCGCGCAACCGTATGATTTCCCTGCACCCATTCCTTCAGGTGGTACACCACCGGCGTAAACCGCTTCGCCCCGATCTCGTGGTCAAACTCCTCCGACCCCGCATCATTGATCCGCGCAAGGTTACGTGAAGCTTCGATCACAGCCATTTGCATTCCAAGGCAAATTCCCAGGTACGGCACCTTGCGTTCCCGCGCGAACCGGGCCGCGTTGATCATGCCCTCGGTCCCCCGCTCCCCGAACCCGCCGGGGACAAGGATCGCGTGGAACTCCTCCAGATAGGCCGCCGGATCCTCCCTCTCGAAAATCTCGCTGTCCACCCAATCCGCCTTCACCCGCACCCGGTTCGCCATGCCGCCATGCGTCAGCGCCTCGGCAATCGACTTGTAAGCATCCTCGAGCCGCGTGTACTTGCCCACCACCGCCACCCGCACCTCGCCCTCGGCGTTCGTCAGGCGGTCCATCACGTCGGTCCAGCGGGTCAGGTTGGGGCGCGGGGCGGGGGTGATCCCGAAGGCATCCAGCACCGCCTGATCCAACCCCTCGCGGTGATAGGCCAGCGGGGCCTCATAGATGGTGTTCAGGTCATAGGCCGCGATCACCGCGTCCTTGCGTACGTTGCAGAACAGCGCGATCTTCTCCCGCTCGCGTTCGGGGATCGGATGCTCCGACCGGCAGACCAGAACGTCGGGGGCGAGGCCGATCGACTGAAGCTCTTTCACCGAATGCTGGGTGGGCTTCGTCTTCAGCTCGCCGCTGGCCGCGAGGTAGGGCAGCAGCGTCAGGTGCATCAGGATCGACTGCCCGCGCGGGCGTTCGTGGATGAACTGGCGGATCGCCTCGAAGAAGGGCAACCCTTCGATGTCGCCCACCGTCCCGCCGATCTCGCACAGCATGAAGTCGACCTCGTCGGCGCCGATCTTCAGGAAGTCCTTGATCTCGTTGGTGACGTGGGGAATGACCTGGATCGTCTTGCCCAGATAGTCGCCGCGTCGTTCCTTCTCCAGCACGTTGGAATAGATGCGGCCCGACGAGATGCTGTCGGTCTGGCGCGCATGGACGCCGGTGAAGCGTTCGTAGTGGCCGAGGTCGAGGTCTGTCTCGGCCCCGTCATCGGTCACGAAGACCTCGCCATGCTCGAAAGGCGACATCGTGCCGGGATCGACGTTCAGGTAGGGGTCAAGCTTGCGCAGCCGAACCGTAAAGCCGCGGGCCTGCAACAGCGCGCCAAGGGCCGCCGACGCAAGGCCCTTGCCAAGCGAGGAGACCACCCCGCCGGTGATGAAGACGTAGCGCGCCATCGGAAAAGCCCCCGTGAAAGCCGGACATCAAGGCACCGCGAAGGATCGAATTCGCAGCATCACGGGATTTGACGGCTAACAGATTCGTCCGGTGACCGCAACATGGCACCCCCAAGAGATTGCGGAGGCGCGGCGACGCCGCGTCAAGGGGTGGTGGATTTGTCCGCCGGCTTGTCGGCACCCGCAGCAGGGGCCGTTCCGGCCGCTGGGGCGGAGGCAGGGGCCGAGCTGTCGGTGGCCGGTGTCGTGGCCGGGGGCGGCGCGGCCGGCGCGTCCGATGGCAGGGTGGGCAGCAGGTTGCCCGTCGGCGCAGGCAGATTCGACGCAGGTGCGGTGGTGGCATCTGCGGGTGCGGTCCCGTCGATCACCGACCCGCCGCCGCTTTGCCGCGCGGCAAGGACTGTCAGGGTGATCGAGGTGGCGATGAAGGCCACCGCAAAGGCCCAGGTCAGCTTGGTCAGCGCGTTCGCCGCCCCCCGCGCCGTCATCGCCCCGCCACCCGACAGAAGCGAGCCGCCCTCGTTGCGCTGCAACAGCACCACGCCGATCAGAAGAAGCGCGAGGATCAGGTGGACGGTCAGGACGACGTTCTGCATGGGGCCGGGTCCGCTTTTCGGTGACGCGCCTATCTAGTCGCAAGGGGAAGGGGGCGCAAGCCGGTGGGCGGCGGCGGAAGATGCCTCCGGCGGGAGTATTTCAGTCAGTGCGAAGCTGTAAGGGCGCAGTGCCGCCACCCGGGCGGCGATTTTCAGGTTTCGCCGCGCGCACCCTGCCGCTATACGGGCGCGGGTTTGGCGGGGCCGTTCCGGGCGCGCCCAGCAGGCGAGGCAAAGGCATGGGCAACGTGGTCGTTGTCGGCGCCCAGTGGGGCGACGAGGGCAAGGGCAAGATCGTCGATTGGCTGAGCGAGCGCGCCGACGTGATCGCCCGCTTCCAGGGCGGGCACAACGCGGGCCACACGCTGGTCATCGGGAACCAGGTGTTCAAGCTGTCGCTCTTGCCCTCGGGGATCGTGCGGCCGGGCAAGCTGGCCGTCATCGGCAACGGCGTGGTGCTGGACCCCTGGGCGCTGTTTGCCGAGATCGACAAGCTTTCGGGGCAGGGGGTGGCAGTGTCGCCCGCCAACCTGATGATCGCCGAGAACACGCCCCTGATCCTGCCCTTGCATCAGTCGCTGGACAAACTGCGTGAGGAAGCGGCGGGCAAGGCGCGGATCGGTACCACGGGCCGGGGCATCGGCCCGGCCTATGAAGACAAGGTGGGCCGCCGGTCGATCCGGGTGGCGGACCTGTTCGACGCGGAAACCCTGGCGGCGCGGATCGACCGGCTGCTGGCGCACCACGACGCCCTGCGCGCGGGCCTGGGGGCGGAACCGGTGGTCCGGGCCGACCTGCTGGCCAAGCTGACCGAGATCGCGCCGCGCCTGCAGCCCTTTGCGCAGCCCGTGTGGCGGGTGCTGGCCGATGCCCGGCGTGCGGGCAAGCGCATCCTGTTCGAAGGCGCGCAGGGCGCGCTGCTGGACATCGACTTCGGCACCTACCCTTACGTGACATCCTCGACCACGATGGCGGGGATGGCGGCCTCAGGCACCGGCATGGGGCCGCAGGCGACGGGGTTTGTGCTTGGCATCGTCAAGGCCTACACGACCCGCGTGGGCGAGGGGCCGTTTCCGACCGAACTGACCGACGCGGTGGGTGAAAGGCTGGGCGCGCGCGGCAACGAATTCGGCACTGTCACCGGGCGCAAGCGCCGCTGCGGCTGGTTCGATGCGGTGCTGGTGCGACAGACCTGCGCGATTTCCGGCGTCCGGGGTATCGCGCTGACCAAGCTCGACGTGCTGGACGGGTTCGACCGGCTGAAGATCTGCGTGGGGTATGAGATCGGTGGCACCCGCTACGACTATCTGCCCACCGCTGCCGCGCTGCAGGCCAAGGTCACGCCCGTCTACGAAGAGATGGAGGGCTGGCACGAAAGCACGCAAGGCGCGCGGTCCTGGGCCGACCTTCCGGCGGCGGCGGTGAAGTATGTGCGGCGCATCGAGGAGCTGATCCAGTGCCCGGTCGCCATGCTGTCCACCAGCCCCGAGCGCGACGACACCATCCTTGTCACCGACCCCTTCGCGGACTAGCTGCCGTCGTGTGGCCTGACCGAGGGGCAAGATGCTGACCTACCGCGCCCGCCGCCGCCTGTCGCTGCTGATCCTTGTGGTCGGCCTGCCAGCCTACATCATCGCGGCCGTAACCGCGGTGAACGCCCTGGACCGCGCCTTCGGGCGGCAGCCGGTTGGCGTGGAGCTTCTGGTCTACGTGGGCCTTGGCATCCTTTGGGCGCTGCCGTTCCGCGCCGTCTTCCGGGGAATCGGGCAGGCCGACCCGGATGCGGTCCGGCCGCAAAATGAAGAGGAGCGGCCCGAAGGCCGCTCCCCATAGCGCACGCGAGGGCTCTGTCCGCGCCCTCAGCGTGTCGCGCTTCGTGCCTCGGACATGAAGCGCGATGATTCCGTCACCGAGAATTGGCCCCGACGGACCTTCTGAATCTTGCCCTGCCGCAGCAGAAGGCCGAAGGACCGCAAGCCATCCTCGCGGTTGAAGCCGCCCTCGTCCTGGGCCGAGGCGACCTTGCGCAGCACATGCGGGCGCGAGAAGTGCGGGATGCCTTCGACCGTGGCGGTATAGACGGCAGCGGCTTCCAGCAGGTCGGGCAGGCTGGCCGCACCGACCCGTTCGGCGAATTCGGCGAAGTTTTTCGCCTCGTCGGGGGACAGCGGCGCTTCGACCTCGGTGTCAAGATCGTCATCGGCCTCGCTCAGCGCCAGGTTGCCCGCGCTGATCCGGCGGGGCCGGACCACGGCGGCGTCGCGGATCGTCTCGCTCATCGGGCGGTCGACGCGCAGCTCCGAGACAAGGACCAGCGGCGCGGGACGGCTTTCGATCTGCGGGCGGCGGGTCGCGGTTGCGCCTTCGGCGGCGGGACGGCGCGGCCGGACGGCCTTCGACAGGTCGTCGCGGAACCGGTCCTCCATGTCTTCGTCGGCCGGGCGCAATTCGGTCACCGGATCGGTGCGCTTCAGCTTGCGGTCGGCGACGGTCGCGGCGACGGCGGCCTTCAGGTGCGCGATGGCCGACAGGCGGCGGCGGCTTTCGGGGCCGTCAAGCTTGGTGTTGGCCTCTTCCATCAGGCGTTCGACGGCGGCGTCGTCGTCGGCGGCGGCACCGGCGAGGATCTCGCGGCCCTCGTGCGGGTCGCGCCGGTCGGCGGTTTCGGCGGCGGCCTCGGCCAGCTGGCGCAGAAGATCGGCCTCGTCCGCGTCAGGCAGGCGGCCGTCATCGGATTGCGACTGCGGGGCATCGGCACGGGCCGCGTCCCCGATGCGGTCGACGGGAAGCGCCGGCTCCTCGGTCGCGGCCTTTTCCGCGTCGCCAAGCACAAGCGGCGCCCCGGCGAGCGTGTCGGTCACGCTGCGGCGCACCTTGATGACACGGGCGCGGGCGCGCCCGATCAGGCCGGTGGGCGCGGTCGGTTCGGCTGCGGCTTCGGCCACAGGCGCATCCGCCGGGGCGCTGGGCAATGCCGGTGTCGTGGCCTCGTCGGCCGTGACGCCGTCGGTGTCCTGGGCGTCCAGGGGCTGCTCAAGGTCGATGCCCGGCTCTTCTGCCGCGGCTGCCTCGACCCCTGCATCGCGCAGCGCGGCAAGCAGATCCTCTTCGGACGTCTCGGCAGCGTTGGCATGCTCAACCGGGATGGCGGGCGCGTCGTCAAGCGTGTCGCCACCCTCTTCGACTGCCCCTGCGACCGCGCCAAGGATGTCTGCGGTATCGGCGGATGCTTCGGCTTCATCGGCGATGTGATGCGTGACCGCGCTGTCGACGTCGCCGCCGAAGGGGTCGGTGGTGTCAGACAGGGCAGGCCCGGCTGGTACGGCCACGGCTTCCGGCGCGGGCTCCGCGGGTGCAGCGGCCTCGGCCTCTACGACGGATGTGGGGTCGATCCAGCCCTCCGACAGGCCGCTTTCGGCCGCCGCGCGCGCCGCAAGGCGCGACAGCATCGAGCGGCTGTCCTCGGCGTCGTCCTCGGCATCGTCGAAGGCGGTGTCGGCCTCGCCACCGGCGGCTTCGACCGCGTGTTCGGCGTCGGCCAGGGCGGACGAGGCGGCGTCGGATTCGGCAGCCGGTTCGCCGACCTGGGAAAGCACGGCCGAGATGTCGAAAGCGGCTTCGGCCTGCGGGTCCGGCACGGTTTCAGACGCAGGCTCGGACGCAGTCAGGGGCTCGGCATCGGCAGGGCTGACGGCGGCGATCTCCTCGGCGACGGTGGCGTCATCAGGGGACATGGCGGCAGTGCGTTCGTCGGCGTCGGTCGTTTCCGCGCGCGCAGGCATGGACGCGGTGGCGGGCGCGCTTGCCGCATCCCCTTCAGCCGCGACCTCGGCGGTTGACGCGCCGTCGACGGCTTCGGTCATGCCAGGCGTGGCCGGAGCGACGATGTCGGCGACGGGCACCTCCGCCGCGGGCGCAGCGTCGACAGGCGCGACGGCCGGCTCCGGCGCAGTACCCTCGTCCGAGGCGGCCACGACCGGGGTTGCATCGGCGAAGGCGGCGATTTCGGCGGCTGGCGCGTCGTCCTCGACATCATAGTCTTCGCCCGAGGCGTCTTCGATGGGCTGCGCGGCGATCTGCACCGGCGGCGTGGCGCGGGCTGCCGCGACGGCGGCGCGGATCCGCATGAGCTTTGCGGCGACGCTTTCCTCGGCGGGCCCCGGACCAGCCACGACCGCAGGAGCGGGCGCGGCAGCGGCGGCCGGCACCACGGCAGGGACAACGGCCGAGGCGGGCGCGGCGGAGGCCATTGCCGCGGCGGTGTCGCCCGACGCCGTTCCCTCGGTCTGGCGAAGGACGATGCCGGTGGCACCCACCTTCGCCTCGACCCGGCGCTGGATTTCCTTTTCGGCGATCCGGCCCAGCATCTCGGCATCGGGTTGCGGCGGCTCGGCCCCGAAGTAGCGGTCGTCCGCCGCAAGGTCGCGGAAGTATTCCGCGATGGCTTTCATCGTCGAGAAGGGGTCGTCGAACCCTTCCAGCGTGCACGAGAACGTCCCGTACGAGACGGTCAGTATCTTGCTGGGACCCACCATGTCGGTTCGACCTTTCACATGTCTTCAAAGGCGACGTTCTGCGCCCTTTGGTTCCTTAGAATGAACAGAAATGGGTAAATTGAAGGATTTTTTCTGGCCCTCATTGTGTCGGATTGCCCCAATCGTCATCAATGGCGCCATGCAGAACGGCATTGTTCAATCGGATCGGGCAGTTACGCTGGTCGGCGGGGGCGATCTGCGCCGCGCGCGACTGCGTCAGGCCCTGCGGATCGCCCCAGTTCTTGTGGCAGCGGACGGCGGCGCGAATGTGGCGGCGGCGATGGGACTGGTGCCCGACGCCGTGATCGGCGACCTTGATTCGATCCGGGCGGATGTGCGCGCGGCCCTACCCCCGGAACGGGTGGTGCATGTGGCCGAGCAGGAGACGACCGATTTCGAGAAATGCCTGACGCGGACCGAGGCCCCCTTCCGCCTGGCCGTAGGGTTCACGGGCGCGCGGGCCGACCATGCGCTGGCGGTCTGCAACACGCTTGTGCGCCATCCGGCGCGGACCTGTCTGATCCTGTCGGAAACCGACGTGACCTTCGTCGCCCCGTCCCGGATCGACCTTCCGCTTGTCCCCGGAACGCGGGTTTCGCTGTTCCCGATGGGTGCGGTCGAGGCCGCGTCCTCGGGCCTGCACTGGCCGGTGGACGGGATCGCCTTTGCGCCCGACGGCATGATTGGCACGTCGAACGTAGCGACCGGGCCCGTGACGGTCACGACCAGCGCGCCCAAGATGCTGATGATCCTGCCGCGCCAGTGCCTGCGCGTTGCTATAGCGGCTCTGGTGCCTGGCCGCTGACGGTTTCCCGCGCCACCACCCGCTCGCGGTGGATGATGTAGAGGCCGGAGGCCGCGATGACGGCGATTCCCGCCCAGGCCATTGGCGCCGGGAAATCCCCGAAGACAAGGTAGCCGAGCGTCACCGACACCACGAGTTCCAGGTAGTGCAGGGGTGCCAGCGTTGCCGACGGTGCAAAGGTCAATGCATAGGTGATCGCCATGTGGCTGACCGTGGCCGCCGCGCCGACGCCCAGAAGCCACAGGATATCAAGGCCTTGCGGCCAGACCGGACTGATCTCTGCGATCCCCCGTGCATGGCCGAGGAGGAGGATCGGCAGGCAGATCAGGAAGCCGGTCCAGGCGGTGTGGAATTGCATGGTGACGGGGTGGGCGGTGCGGGACTGGGCGCGCGTCACCATCATGTAGAGCGCGAAGAGGAGCGCGGTGCCGAGGGGCCAGAGGACGACAAGGCCGAAGGCCGCGAAGCTGGGCTGGATCACCAGAAGCGCGCCGAGGAACCCGACGACGCAGGCCCCGATCCGGCGCGGCCCCACCGCCTCGCCGAACAGTGCCCAGCCGAGGAGGAGCAGGATGAACGGCTCCACGAACACGATGGCCAGCGCGTCGGCAAGCGGCATCACCGCGATCGCCGAGACGAAGGTGTAGGTCGAGACCATGAGCAGGACGGCGCGCAGAACGGTCAGCGCAAGCCCCTGGAATGTCAGGGAAAGCGGCAGGCGCATCGCCAGGACGACAGGCAGCATCAGGATCGCCTGCCCGGCAAAGCGGGCGGCGGTGATCTGGCCGACAGGGATGTTCGCGGCGGCCAGTTTCGCGGCCACGTCGATCAGCGGTGCGATGGCGCAGAACGCCACCATCATCATGGCGCCGGGAAGGATGCGGTCCTGTCTCATGGGCCTCGGGCTAGCGGTTGGCGGGGGTGGCGTCTTTCCCGAAAGCGACCCCTGGGCTGGGGCGGTGGCAGGGGTTGTGGCGGGGGTTGGGGCGGGGGTTGGGGCGGCGTCCTTCGGGTATCGGGCCGACACATCCGGGCCGTAGCTTCCGCGTAGCTTTTGCGTAGCTTTTCCGTAGTGCATGCGTAGCTACACGCCGTGCGGGCAGGTCATGGTGCCTTAACCGCGTGCGGCGCGTCGGGACGGACCTGCGCGCTGCCCCGGCCTGCGCCTGCCGGGCGGCGTGTTCGGGTCCATGCGACGGGCAGGGGGCGCGCCAGTCACGGCGGGCGGTTGCCAATGCGGCGCGGGCGGCGCATCAACGGGGCAGGCGGCGGGGAGGGGCGCGGGAATGGCCAGACCGGAAGAGATCGAGGCCGAGGTTGCGACGCTGTCGCCGCTCGCCCCCGCAGGCTACTTCCTGGCGGTGCGGCTGCGCGGCGCCGCGCCGTTCCTGACCTTCTCGACCTTTCCCACGGCCTGGACGGACGAATACATGGAGAAGGGCTTCCTGATGCGCGACCCGGTGACCACCTGGGCGGTGACGCTGGGCGGGGCGATCCGGTGGTCGTCGGCCTTCCTGCCGGACCCGTTCGGCGTGTTCAAGGCGGCAGCGAAACATGGCCTGCGCTTCGGGGCCTCGGTCGCCACGGGGCCGGTGTCGTCGCTGACGCTGGGGTCTTTCGCTCGGGGCGACCGCGACCTGACGGATGACGAGATCGCGACGGCGAAGGCGGCGGTCGGTCGCATCCATGCGATGACGGAAGCGCCAAAGGCGCTGGACGCGGGCGACGCGGAGGTGCTGCGGGCGGCGGAGGCGGGGAAGGTCGTTAAAAGCGACCGGGTGGAGGCGCTGTGCGATGCGTTCTCGGTCAGGACGCTGGCCGAGGCGGCGCGGCGGGCGAAGGCGCTGAAGCTGATGTGAGCGGGCCGTCCAGCGCTGCGCGGATTGCGCCCGGAAGATAGGGTGGGCTTTTGAACCCACCATGCGCCCTCCTCGTCAGCAGTTCGGCACGTTCACCGCCAGCCCGCCGAGGCTCGTTTCCTTGTACTTTTCGTGCATGTCGCGGCCGGTCTGGCGCATGGTCTCGATGGCGGCATCCAGCGGCACCAGATGCGTCCCGTCGCCGCGCAGTGCGAGCGAGGCGGCGGACACCGCCTTGATCGCGCCGAGGCCGTTCCGTTCGATGCAGGGCACCTGCACCAGCCCCTTCACGGGGTCGCAAGTCATCCCGAGATGGTGTTCCAGCGCGATTTCCGCCGCGTTCTCCACCTGCTCAGGGCTGCCGCCCAACACGGCGGCCAGCCCAGCGGCGGCCATTGCGGCGGCGCTGCCGACCTCGGCCTGGCAGCCGCACTCGGCTCCGCTGATCGAGGCGTTGTGCTTCACGATCCCCCCCACGGCGGCGGCGGTCAGAAGGAAGTCGCCGACTTGTCGTTCCGATGCGCCCGGCACGTGGTCCAGCCAGTAGCGGATGACCGCCGGCAGCGTGCCCGCCGCGCCGTTCGTGGGGGCGGTCACGACCTGCCCCCCGGCGGCGTTCTCCTCGTTCACCGCCATCGCGTAGGTGCTCATCCAGTCGTTGATCGTGTGCGGCGCGGTCATGTTCAGGCCGCGTTCGGCCATCAGTTTCTCGTGGATGCCCTTGGCGCGGCGCCTGACCTTCAGGCCCCCGGGCAGGATGCCGTCGCGGCTGAGGCCGCGGTCCATGCAGTCCTTCATCACGCCCCAGATGCGGGCCATCCCGGTGTCGAGGTCGTGGGCGCTGCGGAACACGAGTTCGTTCGCCCGTTTCATCTGGGCGATGGACTTGCCCGAGGCGGCGGACATGGCCAGCATCTCGGCCGCCGTTTCGAACGGGTAGGGGACGGTGGCCTTGGGTTTTGCGGCCTCGCCCGCCTCAAGCTCGGCAGCGGTCAGAACGAACCCGCCGCCGATGGAGTAGTAGGTTTCCGACAGGATCACGTCGCCCTGCGCATCGGTCGCCTTCAGGATCATGCCGTTGGCGTGGCCGGGAAGGGCGGGGCCGTAGTCGAACGTCAGGTCGCGGTCGGGGTCGAAGGCGAGCGCGGGCAGGCCGGGCGGGCTGACGACGTGGGCCGCGCGGATGTCGGCCAGCGCGGCCTCGGCCCGGTCGTGGTCGTAGCTGTCGGGCAGGAACCCCGCGAGGCCGAGGATGGTGGCGCGGTCGGTGGCGTGGCCCTTGCCGGTGAAGGCGAGCGAGCCGTGGAGCGAGGCCCTCACGCCCCTGGGGTGGAAGGGCGAGGCGCGCAGAAGGTCGAGGAACCGCCCGGCCGCCACCATCGGCCCCATCGTGTGCGAGGACGAGGGGCCGATGCCGACCTTGAAGAGTTCGAAGACAGAGAGGAACATCGGGCGGGCTTTCCGGGCAGGTTTGCGCACAGTCTATCCGACGGAACCCGCGGCGGCGATGGGCGGGAAGCGACCGGGTGTCGTGTGCGGGCGTCAGTCCGGGGCCGTGCCTGCCGCCGTCGCGCCCGGATCGCTGCCCTGGCGCCAGGCGCCCGGGGTGGTCTGCATCCGCCTGCGGAACTGCCGCGACATGTGGGCCTGGTCGTGAAAGCCGCAAGCGGCCGCGATCTGGTCCAGCGTGAGGGTGGAATGGCGCAGAAGGTGCGCGGCCTTGGCCACGCGCCGCGACATCACGTAGGCATGCGGCGTGCGGCCCACGCTTTTCGTGAAGGCGCGGCTGAAATGCGACCGGCTGACCCCGGCCTCGCGCGCCAGCCGGTCCACGGGCAGGGGTTCGGCCAGGTGTTCGCCGATCAGGTCGAGCACGCGGGCTAGGCTGGCGGGGGCGAGCTTTCCGGCGGCATCGGGCAGCGCGAAGCTTTGGTCGGAATGGCCATGCAAGAGCCGGATGGCAAGCTCCCGCAGGGTGCCCGCGATCATCTCGGCGTCGAGCGGCTGGCGGCCGGTGGCGGCGTCGATGAAGATGCGGGCGATGGCGGCGATGACGAAGTCGGCCGCGCCCATGAAGGGCAGGATCCGGTAGCTGCCGAGGCCGAGAAGCCCCGAGGCGATGCGGTCGAGGTAGGGGCGCGCGATGATGATGCGGGTGAAGCGGCTGGCGGCGGGGAAGGTGACGGTCATCGGCATTCCGGGCGGCGCGATGACCATCGCCGCGACGGGCTGGTCCATCCGGGCGGTCTGCGGACCGAGGCGGATGTCGAAGGTTGTTGGTCCGGTCCAGACATAGATTTCCGGCGCGGCCGTCCCTTTGGGCTTTTCGATCCGTCCGGGGCTGGGCGCATAGCGCTGCTCGACGGTGAAATCGGGCCAGCCGAGCGGCGCGCTGGAGACGACAAGGCCGGTGGCGATTATCGCGGGGGCGTCGGCGGCATCGGCCGATGTCGGGGTCGCTTTCGGGGTTGGGGGCTGGACGGGCACCTTGGGCAGTTCTCCGGGACGGATGTCGGGTGCGTGTTCTGCTGGCCCTTGCGTCGGGCGGAAAGGCGTCGATCCGCCGAGAGCACATTCGTCCAACAGAATCGGTCGAACAAGCAAGACGCGCCGATCCGGCCGCGGCTAGGTTCGCCCCGACATGCCAGGGGCGCGCAGGAAGGTTCAGCAGAGGAACATGACGATGACGGAGACCACCTGCATCGCCGGGCGCCGGGCCGTCCTGCGCCGCCTTGCGTCGCTGGTGGCTGCGGCCCTGGCGGTGATGACGCCGTTCACCCTGACAGGAGGTTCCGCCTTGGCCGACGTACCCGCCGCCCAGACCCTGACAACACCTTCGGGCAAGCTCGCCTATCTGAAATCCGGGTCCGGCCCGGCCATCGTGATTGTGCACGGCGTCGGCGGCCACAAGGAGGACTGGGTGGGCGTGATGGACGCGCTGTCCGGCGCGCGCACCGTCTATGCCATCGACATGATCGGCTTCGGCGGATCGGACCGGGACGCGCCCGACCTGTCGATGACGGCGCAGGCGGACGCGATCCTTGCGCTGCTGGATGCCGAAAAGATCGGCAAGGCCGACCTTCTGGGCAATTCGGTCGGCGGATGGGCCACGGCGACCTTCGCGGCGGCGCATCCGGACCGGGTGGGCAGGCTGGTCGTGGCGGACATCGCGGGGTTCAAGGCGATGTTCGAGGGCGAACCGCCGGTCAACTTCTTCCCCGAGACGCAAGAGGAGATGGAGAAGCTGCTGAAGACCGTCCTTTATTCCGACTTCGCCCACACGCCCGAATTTGCCGCCAAGGCGCTGGCCGCGCTGGACGCCAGCGGCGAGCGGTCGATCGTGCCGCGCCTGTTTCCGGGCCTTGTCAGCTCGCCGAAGCTGGAAGAGGTGCTGCCGCAGATCACGGTGCCGACGCTGGTGGTCTGGGGGCAGGAGGACAAACTGTTCCCGGTTGCGCTGGGCCCCTACCTGACCGGCCTGATCCCCGATGCGACGCTCGTCACGGTCGAAAAGGCCGGGCACTTCCCGCAGGTGGACAACTTCGACGGGTTCATGGCGGCGATCAAGCCGTTCCTGGGGCTTTGACCGTCACGCCAGCGCGAAATCCCACAAGAGCTTCAGGTTCAGCACCACGATCACCGCCGCGATCACGACGGCCACCGCCGCCAGCCACCCCGGCGCGACCAGGTCGCCCATCTTGCGGCGGTTTGTCGTGAACATGACCAAGGGCACCACGGCGAAGCTGAGTTGCAGCGACAAGACGACCTGCGTCAGGATCAGAAGCTCGGCCGTTCCGGCATCGCCGTACCAGATGGTGACGAGGCCCGCGGGCACGATGGCGATGGCGCGGGTGACCAGGCGGCGCAGCCAGGGGGCAAGGCGGATCTGCAGGAACCCCTCCATCACCGCCTGACCGGCAAGGGTGGCGGTGACCGTGGAGTTCAGCCCGCAGCACAGAAGCGCGATGGCGAAGAGCGCGGGGGCGACCGACAGCCCGAGGATCGGGGCCAGCAGCGTGTGCGCCTGCCCAAGCTCGGCGACGTCGGTGCGCCCCGTGGCGTGGAAGGACGCGGCGGCGAGGATCAGGATCGAGGCGTTGATGGTCAGCGCAAACATCAGCGCGACGGTCGAATCGATGGTCGCGAACTTCAGCGCCTGACGCTTTTCGGGCAGGCTGTCGCCATAGGCGCGGGTCTGCACGATGGCGGAATGCAGGTAGAGGTTGTGGGGCATGACCGTCGCGCCCAGGATGCCGAGGGCGAGGTAGAGCATGTCGGGGTTCGTCACGATCTGGGTCGTGGGCGCGAAACCCCGGATCACGTCGCCCCAGTTCGGGTCCGCCAGCGCGATCTGGATGCCGAAGCACAGCGCGATGACGCCGAGAAGGGTGATGACGAAAGCCTCGAGCCAGCGGAAGCCCTTTTTCTGCAGCCACAGGATCAGGAACACGTCGAGCGCCGTGATGAGGACGCCCAGTTCCAGCGGGATGCCGAACAGAAGGTTCAGGCCGATGGCGGTGCCGATGACCTCGGCGATGTCGGTGGCAATGATCGCGCATTCGGCGAACAGCCACAGCGGGATGGCGATCCAGCGGGGGAAGGCGTCGCGGCAGGCCTGGGCAAGGTCGCGGCCCGAGGCGATGGCAAGGCGCGCGCACAGCGACTGCAGCACGATCGCCATGAGGTTCGAGATCAGCGCGACGACCAGCAGCGTATAGCCGAAGCGCGACCCGCCGGCGAGCGAGGTGGCCCAGTTCCCCGGATCCATGTAGCCCACCGCGACCATGTAGCCGGGGCCGAGAAAGGCCAGCAGGCGCCGCCAGGTGCCGGTTGGCAGGCCGACCGAGCGATGCACCTCGGACAGGGCCGCGTCGCCCCGGCTGCGCCGCCAGGCCGCAAGGGAGAAATCGCCTGTCGTCTGGGTCATGGGGCGCATCTTACGGCGGGCGTGTAACGGGACGGCACAGAGGGCCTGCGGGTCTAGTTGCGAATTATTCTCAATCTATGGTGGCGGTCGTGCGAGGTCAACGTGCGATATGCACGCCCCCCGCGCCCGGCGCATGGGCAGGGGCGGGAAAGGCGGGCGCGGTCCCTGCGGCCGGGGCGGTGCGGGTGACCCCTCGCGCATGGCGGTTCGCCGTCCTATAAGCGGAGCGGTTCTTTCCGATGCGGAGATCGTGATGCCTGCCGACCTTTCGCCCATCGACATGGCCAAGTTCGTCGCCGCCAAGCGCGCGGCCGATCTGGTGGAAGGCGGCATGCGCGTGGGCTTGGGCACCGGATCGACCTCGGCCTGGCTGGTGCGCGTGCTGGGCGAGATGGTTCGTGACGACGGGCTGAAGTTCACCGCCGTCGCGACATCGCAGCGCACGGCCGACCTGGCGCGGGATGTGGGCATCACCGTCGTCACGCTGGACGAGGCGCGGTGGCTGGACCTGACCATCGACGGGGCGGACGAGTTCGACGGCGACCTGAACCTGATCAAGGGCGGGGGCGGGGCGCTTCTGCGCGAGAAGATCGTGGCCACCGCGTCCGACCAGATGGTGGTGATCGCCGATGCGGCAAAGGAAGTGGCGACGCTGGGCGCGTTTCCCCTGCCGGTCGAGGTGATCCCGTTCGGCTGGCAGGCGTCGAAGGCGCTGATCGAGGAATTGCTGACCTCGATGGACGTGATGGGCCGCGCGGTCAGCCTGCGCATGAACGGCGACAAGCCCTTCCGCACCGACGAGGGCAACCTGATCCTGGACCTGCGGCTTGGCCGGATCGGCAATGCGCGGCAGTTGTCGCTGGTCTTGAACCAGGTGCCGGGCGTCGTCGAGAACGGGCTTTTCATCGACATCTGCGACCGCGTGGTGGTGGGCCAGTCGGACGGACGGGTCGAGATGCGCGACATCAACACGGGCGAGGTCGAACGGTCAAAGATCGAGCTGGCCGACCCTGACAACATGTTCGCGGATCTGGGGGACTGACGATGGCGGACGGTTCCAAAGCCTTTGACCTTGACCTGTTCGTGATAGGCGGGGGGTCTGGCGGAGTACGTGCAGCCAAAGTCGCGGCGGGCCAGTACGGCGCGAAGGTCGCGTTGGCCGAGGAAGACCGCATGGGCGGCACCTGTGTCATCCGGGGCTGCGTGCCCAAGAAGATGATGGTCTTCGCCTCGTCCTTCCGCGACGAAATCGCGCTGGCCCGCGACTATGGCTGGGACGTTACCGAGAAGGGCTTTGACTGGTCGAAGTTCCATGCCCGTCAGGTGGAGGGGCTGGACATGCTGGAACAGGGGTATCGCACTGCGCTGTCAAAGGCCGGCGTCGCCATACACGACACCCGCGCGGTGGTCGAGGATGCCCACACTGTGCGGCTCGCCACGGGCGAGCGGTTCCGGACCAAGCACATCCTGATCGCCACGGGCGGGCGGCCCTCGGTGCCCGACATGGCGAAGGCCGCGGGCGTCTGGACGTCGAACGACATCTTCCTGATGGAGGAGATGCCGAAATCCATCCTGATCGTGGGCGGGGGCTATATCGCCTGCGAATTCGCCTGCATCCTGAACGGGATGGGCGTCAGGGTGACGCAGATCTACCGCGGCGCGCAGGTGCTGCGGGGCTTTGACGAGGAGGCGCGCGGGCTGGTCGCCGAACAGATGCGGGCGCAAGGAATCGACCTGCACCTGGGCTGCGATGTGATGGCAATCGAACGGCGGAACGACGGCACCTTCGTCAAGACGACGATGGGCAAGGAAGCCACCTTTGATGCCGTCCTCTACGCCACGGGGCGCGAGCCGAATTCGGGCGGCATGGGTCTGGAACAGGCGGGCGTCCGCATCGGGCGGCGCGGCGAGATCGAGGTGGACGGCTACAGCCAGACATCCGTTCCATCCATCTTTGCCGTGGGCGACGTGACCAACCGCATCAACCTGACCCCCGTGGCGATCCGCGAAGGCCACGCCTTTGCCGATACGGTGTTCGGCGGCAAACCGTCGCAGGCGGACCATGAGCTTGTACCCTCGGCGGTGTTTACCCAGCCCGAACTTGGGTCCATCGGGCTGACGGAAGAGGCCGCACGCGAAGCCGGGCCGATCGAGGTCTATGCGACGGCGTTCCGCCCGATGCGCACGGCCTTTGCCGACCGCGAGGCGCGGGTGCTGATGAAGCTGATCGTGGACGCAAAGACCCGCAAGGTTCTGGGCTGCCATATCGTCGCCCCGAACGCGGGCGAGTTGATCCAGATGGCCGCCATCGCGGTCAAGATGGGCGCCACGAAAGAGGATTTCGACCGCACGGTCGCGGTGCATCCCACGATGGCCGAGGAAATCGTGACCCTGCGGCAGCCGGTGCGGTCGATGTAGGCCTGCGCCCGCAATTGCCCGCCCGAGGGGGGCGGCGCTTGAAAATCACGCCGGAATGCCCAGTTGGGTCGGACGGGACGGAACAGGAAGGACAAGGAACGCATGGCAGGCAGCGGCGGCCCCTGGGGCGGTGGCGGGAACCAGGGCGGGGGCCAGGGTGGTGGCGGCAACGGCGGCGGCGATGACAACCGGCCGGGCCGTGGCCCGGGTGGGCGGCGTCCGGGCGAGGGGCCGCAGATTCCGGAAATCGACCAGCTGATCGGCAAGGGCCGCGAGCAGTTGCGCGTGCTGATGGGCGGGCGCGGGCGCGGCGGCTTTGGCGGCGGGCCGGATGGCGGGCAGGGCGGCCCGGCCGTGAACCGCACGACCATCCTGCTGGCGGTCCTGGCCGCGCTGGCGTTCTGGCTGTATGAATCCGTCTACACCGTACGTCCCGAGGAACGCTCGGTCGAGCTGACCTTCGGCAAGTGCATCCAGCCCTGCGTGGGCGAGTCCGGCCTCAACTTCGCCCCCTGGCCCATCGTGACGGCCGAGGTGATCCCTGTCACAACGGAACGCACCGAGGATATCGGTGTCGGGCGCGGCGGCGAGGGCGATGCGGGCCTGATGCTGACGGGCGACGAGAACATCGTGGACATCGACTTCCAGGTGGTCTGGAACGTGTCGGACCCCGAGAAATTCCTGTTCAACCTGCGTGATCCCGATCTGACGGTTACGGCCGTGGCCGAGGCCGCGATGCGAGAAATTATCGCGCAGTCCGAGCTTGCGCCGATCCTGAACCGCGAGCGTGGGTCCATACCCGAGCGTCTCAGGAAACTGATCCAGACAACGCTCGACAGCTATGACAGCGGGCTGAATGTCGTCCGGGTGAACCTGAACCGCGCCTCCGCACCGGCCGAAGTCATCGAGTCTTTCAAGAACGTCCAATCAGCAGAGCAGCAGCGAGACCGCCTGACCAAGGAAGCCGAGGCCTATCAGAACACGGTGCTGGGTGGCGCGCGCGGCGAGGCGGCGCAGGTCCTGGAACAGGCCGAGGCCTACAAAGCGCAGGTCGTGAACGAGGCCGAGGGCGAGGCGAGCCGTTTCACCTCGGTTCTGGCTGAATACGAGAAAGCCCCTGAAGTCACGCGGCGGCGGCTGTATCTGGAAACGATGGAAGAAGTAATGAGCCGGGTCGACAAAGTGATCCTCGACAAGAACGCCGAGGGCGGGCAGGGAATAGTACCCTTTCTGCCGCTCAATGAGCTTGGCCGCACGACGACGGCGCCACAGACGCAGCAGGGCGTGGGTGCCGCTTCGGGTGGGGGGACCAACTGATGAACAGGACTATTCTGATAGTCGGAGTGGCATTCGCGGCCCTGATCCTTGCGCTTTCGTCCGTATTCACGGTGTCGCAGAAAGAAAAGGCGCTCGTCCTCCAGTTTGGCGAGATCGTCCGCGTTCAAGAAGCCCCCGGCCTGGACTTCAAGCTGCCCTTTATTCAGCAGGTGTTGAAGTTCGACAACCGGATATTAGGCTTTGACATGGACCCGGTAGAGGTAACGACAGCGGATGATCGGCGACTGGTCGTCGATACATTCGTGCGCTACCGGATCAAGGATGTCGTGCATTTCCGGCAGGCAACCGGATCGGGCGGTTTGGATTTCGCGCAGAGCCGGATCGAGAAGATCCTCGCATCGGCGACATCCGATATTCTGGGCAAGGTCACGTCGTCCGATGTTCTGTCCATCAGCAGGGCCGAAATTGCGGCCAATATCCGCAACAGCGTCCGAGCGACCGCAGAGGCGCTGGGCGTGGAAGTTGTCGATGTGCGCCTGAAGCGGACGGACCTGCCCAAGGAAAACCTCGACGCCACCTTCGCCCGCATGCGGGCCGAGCGCGAGCGCGAGGCGGCGGACGAGATCGCGCGCGGCAACGAGGCCGCGCAGCGGGTGCGCGCGGCGGCCGACCGGGCGCGGATCGAGCTGGTGTCGGACGCCAAGCGCAAGGCCGAGATCACGCGCGGTCAGGCCGACGCGGAAAGGAACCGCATCTTCGCCGAGGCTTATGGGTCGGACGCCGAGTTCTTCGAGTTCTACCGCTCGCTCGCCGCCTACCGGGCGTCGCTTCTGGCGGGGAATTCGACCATCGTGATGGCGCCTGACAGTGAGTTCTTCCAGTATCTGGAAACCTCGCAGACACCTGGGGCGAAGGCTGCCGCCCCCGCGCCCTCTACCGCGCCCTGACGCGGCATGACGGGAGGGGGGCTGTTCCTGCTCGGCGTCGGCATGGCGCTGGTGCTGGAAGGCCTGGTGCTGGCGCTTGTGCCCGGTCGGCTCGACGCCGCGCTTGACCTGTTGCGGGCGCTTAGGCCGGACGCGCGGCGGCTTGCCGGACTTGCCGCCATCGCGTCGGGCGCGGGGCTTATTTGGCTTGCGGAACGGTACCTGTCCTGAGAACATCGGTCCCGAACCGGATGTCGCGATCACATGCCGTTGAGCGCGGCCCCCGCGCCTTGACGGAGCGGGGCGCAGGATCAGGGTTAGGGTCAGGAACTTGTGTGTCGGTCCGGGCGGCCGGCCGGTCTTCGGACGGGGAGAATCGCGCGTGAAACGTGAACAGGCTACCGGGGCTTTCGCCCGAACTGTACGGATGTCGGCGGTGCGCGGCCTTGCCGTGGCGGCGCTGGGCCTTGGCCTCGCGGTGTCCGCGATGGCACCGGCAGCGGCCAAGGCCGCGCCGGACAGCTTTGCCGACCTGGCCGCCGCGATCAGCCCGTCGGTGGTGAACATCACCACGACCACCGTGATCGCCGCGCCCGCCGGCCCCGGCCCCATCGTGCCGCGCGGGTCGCCCTTCGAGGATTTCTTCCGCGACTTCGGCGGCCAGGGCGACGGGCAGGGCGACGGGCAGGGCGGCGATGGCCCCAGCGCGCCGCCGCAGCGGTCGAACGCGCTGGGATCGGGCTTTGTGATCTCGGCCGATGGCTACATCGTGACCAACAACCATGTCATCGAGGGTGCCGACGAGATTTCCATCGAGTTCTTCTCGGGCAAGAAACTGGACGCCAAGCTGGTCGGCACCGACACCAAGACCGACATCGCGCTGCTGAAGGTGGACAGCCCCGATCCCTTGCCCTTCGTCAGCTTTGGCGACAGCGACCACATGCGTGTGGGCGACTGGGTGATGGCGATGGGCAACCCGCTGGGGCAGGGGTTCTCGGTCAGCGCAGGCATTGTGTCGGCGCGCAACCGCGAGCTGTCGGGCACCTATGACGACTTCATCCAGACCGACGCCGCGATCAACCGCGGCAACTCGGGCGGACCCCTTTTCAACATGGACGGCCAGGTCATCGGCGTGAACACCGCGATCCTGTCGCCGAACGGCGGGTCCATCGGCATCGGGTTCTCGATGGCGTCGAACGTGGTGTCGAAGGTCGTCGATCAGCTGAAGCAGTTCGGCGAGACGCGGCGCGGCTGGCTGGGCGTGCGCATCCAGGATGTCACGCCCGACGTGGCCGAGGCGATGAACCTTGCCGCGCCCAAGGGGGCGCTGGTGACCGACGTGCCGAAAGGCCCGGCGATGGACGCGGGCATGAAGGCGGGCGACGTCATCACCACCTTCGACGGGGTCGAGGTCGCCGACACGCGCGAACTGGTCCGCCGCGTGGCCGACACGGCCGTCGGCAAGGCCGTGCCGGTGGTGGTGTTGCGCGAAGGCAAGCCCGTCACCCTGTCGATCACGCTTGGCCGCCGGGAAGAGGCCGAGGCCGATGAAAAGCCGGGTCAGGCCAAGCCCGAAAAGCCGGTCGAGAAGGACCTTCTGGGCATGAAGCTGACCGCGCTTACGCCCGAGCGCGTGACCGAGATGGGCCTGCCGCCCGGCACCGAAGGGCTGGTCGTGACCTCGATCGACGAAAAGGGCGATGCCTATGGCAAGGGCCTGCGGTCGGGCGATGTCATCACCGAGGCCGGGCAGCAGAAGATCGCCAAGGTCGAAGACCTGGAGGCGCGGATCAAGGAAGCAAAGGATGCGGGCCGGAAGTCGCTGCTGTTGCTGATCAAGCGCGAGGGCGAGCCGCGGTTCGTGGCGGTGTCGGTTGAGTAAGGTTCGCGGGATTGAGGGGCGGGTTTGGGTTCGGGCCATCCTGCCCCGTCAGTCCTGGAAAAGCCGCCCGTCCCACCAGATCGGCGTTTCGAGGCCCACGGTTACGCCTGCGAAATCGGGGTGGGCTGTGTTGAACAGGATGTTCCGCTCGATGGGCGCGATGGCGCTGGGCACGAACAGGACCGCCGACCGCCGCTCGGCCGCCCACCTGTGCCCGAACGACGCCGCGCCCGCTGATCCGGGTGCCCGCCAGTCCGGGGCAAGATGGTCGGCGAAGACCTCATAGGTGGTGCCAGCGGGGATAGTGATTTCGATGTAGTGCTGGTTGACGGGCATTTCGCCGAGGTTGCCGACAAGTTTCTCCAGCATCGCGGTCGCATAGTGCGCAGCCGCATAGATGACCGGGTCGCCTGCCTGGTTCCAGCGCCCGCCTGTTCGCAGCGATCCCTCGTCGGTCCAGATCGGGTAGATGCCTGCGGGATCGCCGATGCGGAAAGCCGTGAGCGGGTGGGTCAGCCTGCGGTGCAAGATCGGACCGGCGGATCAGGCAAGACACATCGCATCGGGCACATCACACCGGAAAGCCCGCTTCGATCTGGGCCAGCAGGTCAAGTACGGCGTCGGCCCCTGCCGAACTGGACGTGCCGAGGTCTAGCGCTGTCTGACCGCCCAGAAGCGGGTGTGGTTTTGTCAGGAAGCGCATCGCCTGCTCCTCATTCCCGTGGTAGATGCGCATGACGGCGCCATACACCCGCCCGAAGCCATAAAGCTTCTCGCTCGTCTCGCGCGACAGGGGCTTGTCCTGGCCGCGCACGCGGCGGTAGGTCGCTTCGGGAATGACGGTGAAGAAGGTCTTTGCCCCCACCCGCTCGCGCACCGTATCGGCCGCCGCAGGGGGCAGCCCGCGAGCTATGCAGTCGGCAAGCGCCAGGTTGTTCGTCGCAAGATGGCCGATCCCCAGGAAGGACGCGATCCGCTGGGCTTCGGTATGTCCGGTGATGGGGGGCGTCATGTCCGGGGGCCTTTCCGTCACATGGGCGGAAAATAGCGATCATGTGGCGGAAAATCAAGCTATGGCTGATCCCCCGCCCGGCAGATATCCGTGCGGAACCGGGGGCGCAGCAGTTCGTCCAGCATGGGCGAGATATCCTCGATATGCTCGGCGACGACGTGGACCACCTCCATCTCGCGCTGCACCCGGCCCGTGACGCGCAGCAGGCGCCCCGCGATGACCGCGCGGCGGAAGCGTTCGAACATCTTCGCCCAGACGACGACGTTCACGACGCCCGTCTCATCCTCGAGCGTCAGGAAGATCACCCCCTTCGCGGTGCCGGGGCGCTGACGCACCAGCACCAGCCCCGCCACCGTCACCCGCGCGCCGTTCGGCGGTTCGTTGAGGCGCGCGTGCGGCAGGGCATGGGGCGGGCGCGGCCAGGGGGCGGGGCGCGCGGACGGTGAAAAGGGGGCGGCGAAATCGTCGGGCATGAGAACGAAGATAGAACACTTCCGCCCCAGCTCAAGCCCTATCTCGCCCTCTTCCTCCGCCAGATGTCATCGGCAGGGCCGCGCAGATACGGGGCAGGGGGCTGGCAAAACCCCCCGCCTTGGCCTATGTCGGCTGCCGGACAGAACGGACGGAACAGGCCAGATGGCGAAGATCACCTACGTGGAATTCGGCGGCAAGGAACATACCCTTGACGTCAAGAACGGCCTGACCGTCATGGAAGGCGCGCGCGACAATGGCATTCCCGGGATCGAGGCCGATTGCGGCGGGGCCTGCGCCTGTTCCACCTGCCACGTCTACGTGGACCCCGCCTGGGTGGACCGCCTGCCCCCGAAAGAGGCGATGGAGGCCGACATGCTGGACTTCGCCTGGAAGCCCGATCCGGTGCGGTCGCGCCTGACCTGCCAGATCAAGGTCTCGGACGCGATTGACGGGCTGCGCGTGCAGATGCCCGAAAAGCAGATCTGACCGGTGCTGCGGGCCGCGGCGCCGCTGTCGGCCCTTCTCGTGGCGCTGGCGCTTCTGCCAGGTGCAGGCCGCGCCGACATTCTTGCCGCGCGCTTTGCCGAGCCGACCGACCGCTATGACCACGCTGTGTTGGGCGATGCGCTGGAATGGGGCGCGCTGGCGCTGCGCCTGTCTGATGGGCGTCGCCTGACCTTTCGCCTGCCGGATAACACGGTGTTCGAGGACCTGGCCCCCCGCCTGGCCGACATGAATGGCGACGGCACGCCCGAGGTGATCGTGGTCGAGACCCTCCTGGACCGGGGCGCGCGGCTGGCCGTCTGGGACGAAACCGGCCGCATCGCCGCGACCGCCCCCATCGGCGAGCGGCACCGCTGGCTGGCCCCGGTGGGGGCGGGCGATCTGGACGGCGACGGGCGCGTCGAGATCGCCTATGTCGAGACACCCCACCGCACCGGCACGCTGCGCGTGGTGCGGCTGGAGGGTCGCAGGCTGGTCGAGGTTGCCGCTGTCGCGGGGCTGACGAACCACCGGATCGGCGACGCCTTCATTCAGGGCGGCGTCGCAGCCTGCGACGGCGGTCTGGCCATCCTGACCGCCGACACCCGGTGGTCCCGGGTGATCGCGACCCGGCTGACGGACGGGCGGCTCGTGCCGCAGGATCGTGGCCCCTATCGCGGTCCGGCCAGTCTGTTTCCTGACCGCCATTGCCCCGTGCGCTGAACCAAGCGCGTGGCGGCCTGCCCGCGCAGGCTGCCCTCGGGCAGCAGGCCGCGCCCATCAGAAATCCCCGTTCTCGCAGACCGACAGGCTTTGCAGGCAAAGCCGACCGCTCGGGCCGATATAGCCGTAGCCTCCGGGTGCTTTCTTATAGAGAGACCCACCCGAACCCGCCGTCTTACCCGAGGGCGGGCCCGCCGCTGCCGTCGCGGCCGGGGCGGCCTTCGCGGTGGCGGACTTGGCCGTCGTCGGGGCTGTCCTGGGCGCTGATGCCTTCGGCGTCTGGCTTGCCCGCAGGGCGGCAATCTGGTCCTCCGACACCGACGCGATCAGGGTGCGGAACTCGGCCTCGGTCAGCCGGCCTGTCGATCGGGCGTTCGTGGCGGCCTGATACCGTGCCACTGCGGCTTCGGTCCGCCCGCCATAGACGCCGTCCCGTCCGCCCGGATCGTAGCCCAGGATCGTCAGGGCCTCCTGGGCGCGCACGATGTCGTCCCGTCCCAGGTCGGCGGCCATGTCCGAGCCGGCATCACGGGCCGGTGGCGGCGCGGCGGCGGCCGATGGCGACCCCTCCAGTTCGGACAGGCGGTGTGCGGCGAAGAAGGCGAAACGGCCCTGCGGATACTGACGCAGGTATTCGCGGTAGGCATCCGCCGTGTCGGTGCGGGTCGTGATCGTCCACAGGGGCACCTCCACATCGTCGGCGGCACCCGTTCCCTGAGGCGAGGGCCCGGCAGGCGCGGGCGCGGGCGTCGGGGGTGCCGGGTTCAGGAATATCTCCTGCGACGACAGCGACCCATAGGTGAAGGGTTCCTGCTGCCCGTTCGTCGCGGCCAGCACCTCGTCGCGGACCTGGCGGAACATCTGGCCGATCTCGACCCCCGGCTTTTCCAGCGATTTGACCAGCGCCAGCGCGTAGGGGCTGTTCTGCCCCTCGCCGTCCAGCGCGACGGTGCCTTCCTTCGCCGAATAGGCGACAAGCGTGTTGCCCGCCGGTTCGATGGCCGACAGCCCTCGCCCGACCGACCTTGTGCCCAGCTGACGGGTCATGCGGTCGCTGAAGGGGTTGTTGCGGCAGGCATCGACGATCACAAGGCTCAGGTCCGACGCGCGCGCCACCGCGCTCAGCGCAAAGTCCAGTGCCACGGCCTCGAACTGCACGTCGGAATCGGTGGCCAGCCGCGCATCGACCGGCACGAAGTAGTTGATGCGGTTCACCTCGATCCCGTGACCCGCGTAATAGACGAGCGCCACCCTGGCTGTCCCGGCCTTTTCCTTGAACCGCTGAAGCGCGCGCACCATCCCCGTCTGGTCCAGGTTGTCGAGGTGGGTCACGTCGAAGCCCGCCGCGGCCAGCCGCGAAGCGACCAGTTCGGCGTCCGGGGCCGGGTTCCTCAGGGGCGGGACATTCTCGTAGGCGCTGTTGCCGATCACCAGCGCGACCCGGTCGGCGGCCAACGCCTGGGCGGCGCCCATCACGACCAGCAGACACACAAGAATGGATCGCAGGGCCGCCGTCATCATTCCACCGTTGGCCGTACCCGGGCGTTTCAAGACTTTTGGACGGTAACACGCGGCCGTCCGCCCGTGAAGCACGGGAGCCGCCCGGAACTGGACCTACTGACCTGCCCGCTCTGGCCCTATCGCCCTCGCCGCGACGGGCAGACAATGCGGCCCGAACCGCTGCCCCAACAGGGCCGCCGCGAAATGCCCGCCCGAAGGAGCACCCGCCATGAACGCCCCCCTGATCCCCAACGACATCGGCCACGTCGTCGCCGCCGACCGCGCGCATGTCTGGCACCACCTGAGCCAGCACAAGCCCTACGAGACGATCGACCCCCGCGTCATCATCGAGGGCAAGGGGATGCGCGTCTGGGATGCGAAGGGCAAGGAACACCTGGATGCCGTGTCGGGCGGGGTCTGGACGGTGAACGTGGGCTATGGCCGCGAAAGCATCGCCCGAGCGGTCTATGAGCAGCTGGTGAAGATGAACTACTTCGCGGGGGCCGCGGGGTCGATTCCGGGGGCGCAGTTTGCGGAACGGCTGATCTCGAAGATGCCGGGGATGACCCGAGTCTACTACTCGAACTCGGGGTCCGAGGCGAACGAGAAGGTCTACAAGATGGTGCGCCAGATCGCGCACAAGCACCACGGCGGGCGGAAGTGGAAGATCCTGTTCCGCGAACGTGATTACCACGGCACCACCATCGCGGCACTGGCATCGGCGGGCCAGCCCGAGCGCGCGATGCAGTACGGGCCGTTCCCCGACGGCTTCGTGCAGGTGCCGCATTGCCTGGAATACCGCAAGCAGTGGGACGTTCAGATCTACGGCGAACGCGCGGCGGACGCCATCGAGGAAGTGATCCTGCGCGAAGGCCCCGACAGCGTTGGCGCGCTGGTGCTGGAGCCGGTGACGGCGGGCGGCGGCGTCATCGTGCCGCCTGCGGGCTACTGGGAGCGGGTGCAGGAGATCTGCAAGAAGTACAACATCCTGCTGCACATCGACGAGGTCGTCTGCGGCGTCGGGCGCACCGGCACCTGGTTCGGGTACCAGCACTACGGCATCAAGCCCGACTTCGTGACCATGGCGAAGGGCGTGGCGAGCGGTTACGCCGCCATTTCCTGCACCGTCACGACCGAGGCCGTGTTCGAGATGTTCAAGTCCGACGCCGCCGACCCGATGAGCTACTTCCGCGACATCTCGACCTTCGGCGGCTGCACCTCGGGCCCCGCTGCGGCCTTGGAGAACATGCGGATCATCGAGGACGAGGGGCTTCTGGACAACACGCTAGCCATGGGCGAGCGGCTGATCGGGAACCTTCAGGCCTTGTCGGAGAAGCACAAGGTCATCGGCGACGTGCGCGGCAAGGGCCTGTTCTGCGGGGCGGAACTGGTGGCCGACCGCGCGACCAAGGAACCGGCGGACGAGAAGAAGGTGGCCGCCGTGGTGGCCGACTGCATGGCGCAGGGGGTCATCATTGGGATGACGAACCGGTCGCTGCCGGGGCTGAACAATACGCTGTGCCTCAGCCCTGCGCTGATCGCGACACCGGCGGACATCGACCAGATCACCGGGGCGATTGATGGGGCGCTGGGAAGGGTGTTTGGCTGACGGGGGCGCTTGTCGCTTCCTGACGGGCGCTCCTCGCTGCCACCACAGACCGAAGAGCGACCGCAAGGGAGCGATGAGGGCGTGGCGGAAATTCCTTCACGAAGGAATTTCCGGCGGCAGGAATTTCGGGAAATTCCTGCCTTGACCGGTTGGCGGAAGTCCGCGCCAAATGGGGCCAGTTCCCCGGCCCCATAGGTCCAGCCCACGCAGCAGATGACCACTATCCCCCCCGACGCCTTCCACCTCACCCCCTCGGCCCCCGGCACCCTGCAGCAGCAGATCCAGGCGCTCGTCTCCACCGGCATCGTCACCGGGCGCTTCCGCGCGGGGGAACGCCTCCCGTCCTCCCGCGGCCTCGCCCAGCACCTCGGCGTCAGCCGCATCACCGTCACCCTCGCCTACACCGAGCTCGTCGCGGGCGACTGGCTGACCTCGCGGGGCCGCTCGGGCTACTTCGTCTCGCCCAGCGCCCCGACCCGCCCCGATTTCGGCCCCCTGCCGCCCCGTACCGAAACCGTCAACTGGCCCGCCACCTTTGCCCGCCGCTTCTCCGGCACCCCCCGCGTGGACAAGCCCGAGGACTGGCGCCGCTACCCGTTCCCCTTCATCTACGGGCAGGCGGACGCGAGCCTGTTCGACCATCAGAACTGGCGGCAATGCGCGCTTCAGGCGCTGGGCCTGCGCGATTTCGAGGCGCTGACGGCGGACTACTACGAACGCGACGACCCCCTGCTCATCGACACCATCCGCCGCTCGATCCTGCCCCGCCGTGGCATCGCCGCGCGGCCCGAGGAAATCCTCCTCACGATGGGCGCGCAGAACGGCCTCTGGATCGCGGCGCAGCTGCTGGCCGGGCCGGGGCGGCAGGCGGTGCTGGAGAACCCCTGCTACCCCGGCCTGCGCGCGATCCTGGCCGAAACGGGGGCGGATGTGGTCCCCGTGGACGTGGACGCAGACGGCCTGCCCCCCCATGCGATCCCCGACAATGCACACGTCGTCCTGACCACCGCCAGCCACCAGTCCCCCACCAACGCCACCATGCCCGTGGACCGCCGCCGCGCCCTTCTGGCCCGCGCCGAGGCGGACGGATTCCTGATCGTCGAGGATGACTACGAGTTCGAGCTGAACTTCCAGCGCGCCGCCTCGCCCTCGCTGCGCTCGCTGGATACCACGGGCCGGGTGATCCACGTCGGGTCGTTCTCGAAGTCGATCTTCCCCGGCCTGCGCCTGGGCTACCTCGTCGCCTCGGAAGGCTTCATCGCCGAGGCCCGCGCCCTTCGCGCCACCGTCCTCCGCCACCCGCCCGGGCACGTGCAGCGGACGCTCGCCTATTTCCTGTCGCTTGGCCATTACGACGCGATGCTGAACCGGATGGCGGCGGCCTACCGCCGCAGGAGGGCGGTGATGGAGGACGCGATCCGCGCGCATGGGCTGAGACTGGCGGGGCAGGGCGGGGGCGGGGCGGAGCAGGGTGGCGTTGGCGGGTCGAGTTTCTGGATGGAGGCGCCCGAGGGGGTGGACACCGAGGCGCTGGCCCTGCGGCTGCGCACGCGCGGCGTGCTGATCGAGCCCGGCCGCGCCTTCTTCGCGCCGGGAGCCGAGCGGCGGACCTTCTACCGGCTGGCCTATTCCTCGATCGCGCCGGGGAAGATCGCCGAGGGAATCGGGATCATCGCGGAGGAAATCCCGTAGGATGGGTGCTTGCACCCATCGTCCCTGCTATGGACGAAATCACCCACACGACGCCCCCATCTGGCCCTATCCCGCCCCGCCATCTGGCCCTACGGCCCCCGCGCGCCGGGGCGTAGAACCGGCCCGACAGATCAGGGAGTCCGACCGATGAAGATGACCACCGAAGAAGCCTTCGTGAAGGTGCTCCAGCGCCACGGGATCACTGATGTCTTCGGCATCATCGGGTCGGCCTTCATGCCGATCAGCGACCTCTTCCCCAAGGCGGGCATCCGGTTCTGGGACTGCGCGCATGAAGGCTCGGGCGGCATGATGGCCGACGGCTACACCCGCGCATCCGGTCGCATGTCTATGATGATCGCCCAGAACGGCCCCGGCATCACCAACTTCGTGACTGCGGTGAAGACCGCCTACTGGAACCACACGCCCCTTCTTCTGGTCACGCCGCAGGCGGCGAACCGCACCATCGGGCAGGGCGGCTTCCAGGAAGTCGAGCAGATGGCCCTTTTCAAGGACATGGTCGCCTATCAGGAGGAGGTGCGCGACCCCTCGCGCGTGGCCGAGGTTCTGAACCGCGTGATCCAGAACGCGAAACGCCATTCCGCCCCCGCCCAGATCAACATGCCGCGCGACTACTTCACGCAAGTGGTGGACATCACCCTTCCGGCTATCGTCGATTTCGAACGCCCCTCGGGCGGGGATGCCGCGCTGGCCGAGGCGGCGAAGCTGTTGTCGGACGCGAAGTTCCCGGTCATCCTGAACGGCGCGGGCGTCGTGCTGGGCGGCGCGATCCCGGCCTCGATGGTGCTCGCCGAACGCCTCGATGCGCCCGTCTGCGTGGGCTACCAGCACAATGACGCCTTCCCCGGCTCGCACCCCCTGTTCGCGGGCCCCTTGGGCTACAACGGGTCGAAGGCGGGGATGGAACTGATCCAGAAGGCCGACGTGGTGCTGGCCCTCGGCACGCGGCTGAACCCCTTCTCGACGCTGCCGGGCTATGGCCTCGACTACTGGCCGAAAGAGGCCAAGATCATTCAGGTGGACATCAACCCGGCTCGCATCGGGCTGACCAAGCAGGTGACCGTGGGCATCGTCGGCGACGCGAAGAAGGTGGCCGAGGGGATCCTCGCGCGCCTTGCCCCGCACGCGGGCGACGCGGGCCGCACTGACCGCAAGGCCACCATCGCCACCACCAAATCCCGCTGGGCGCAGGCGCTCTCGTCGATGGACCACGAGGACGACGACCCCGGCACCACCTGGAATAGCCGCGCCCGCGCCGCCAAGCCCGACTGGATGAGCCCCCGCATGGCCTGGCGCGCGATTCAGGCGGCGCTGCCGAAAGAGGCGATCATCTCGTCGGACATCGGCAACAACTGCGCCATCGGCAACGCCTACCCGACGTTTGAGGCGGGGCGGAAATATCTCGCCCCCGGCCTGTTCGGCCCCTGCGGCTATGGCATGCCCTCGGTCGTCGGTGCCAAGATCGCCTGCCCGGACACCCCTGTTGTCGGCTTCTCGGGTGACGGCGCCTTCGGCATCGCGGTGACGGAGCTGACCGCCATCGGCCGCCCGGAATGGCCCGCGATCACGCAAGTGGTGTTCCGCAACTATCAGTGGGGCGCGGAAAAGCGGAACTCGACGCTCTGGTATGACGACAACTTCGTCGGCACCGAGCTTGATACGCAGGTGAGCTACGCCGGAATCGCCAAGGCCTGCGGGTTGCAGGGCGTCGTGGCGCGGACGATGGACGAACTGACCGCCGCCCTGCGCAAGGCCATCGACGACCAGATGAAGCACGGGAAAACCACACTGATCGAGGCGATGATCAACCAGGAACTGGGCGAGCCCTTCCGCCGCGACGCGATGAAGAAGCCGGTGGCCGTGGCGGGGATCGACGCCGCGGATATGGTGGCGCAGGTGGTGGGGTGACCTACGACCTCGCCATCGTCGGCGCGGGCATCGTTGGCCTCGCCCACGCGCTCGCCGCCGCACGGCGGGGATTGAGGGTCGTCGTCATCGACCGCGAGGCCGAGGCGATCGGCGCCTCCGTCCGCAACTTCGGCTTCGTCACCGTCACCGGCCAGCAATCGGGCGATTGCTGGCGCCGCGCGATGCGCTCGCGCGATGTCTGGATGGAGGTCGCCCCCAAGGCGGGTATCCCGGTCGAGCATCAGGGCACCCTCGTCCCCGCCCAGCGGCCCGAGGCTATGGCGGTCCTTGAGGCCTTCGCGCGGACCGACATGGGGGAGGCGTGCCGATTGCTGACGCCCGCGGAACTCAAGGCGCAGCATGGGGCCGTGCTGGCTGACCGCGATTGGCAGGGCGCGCTCTGGTCACCGCACGAACGGCGCGTTGAAAGCCGCCACGCCATCCCGAAACTCGCCGCCTGGCTCGAAGGCGAAATGGGCGTCGAAATCCGCCGCCGCACGCTGGTGAAGGCGGTCGAACCCGGCCGGGTCGTCACGACCCAAGGCACCATCGAGGCCCGACACATCGCCGTCTGCCCCGGCGACGACCTTCGCACCCTGTTCCCCGAGGTCATCGACCGCTTGCGGATAACCCGCTGCCGCCTGCACATGCTGAAGGTGACGCCGCAGGCCGGCTTCCGCCTTCCCGGCTCGATCATGTCGGACCAGTCCCTTGTCCGCTACCTCGGCTGGTCCGAACTGCCCGAGGCGGCGGCGCTCAAGACCCGCCTGATCGCCGAACAGAAGGAATGGCTGGACGAGGGCATCCACCTGATCGCCGTGCAGGGCTCGGATGGCGGGCTGATCATCGGCGACAGCCACCATTACGAATGGTCGCCCTCGCCCTTCGCACGCGGCCGCGTGGACGACCTGATCCTTCAGGAAATGCACGCCGTCCTGAACCTGCCGGGCGCCCGCGTCACCGAACGCTGGACCGGCACTTACGCCAGCCTCCCCGACCGCCTGATGATCCGCGAAACCGTGGGCGAGGGCATCCGCCTTGTCATCGTGACCAGCGGCACCGGGGCCTCCACCTCCTTCGCCATCGGCGAGGAAACGATCAACGACCTATTCGGAGACGCATGATGGGACAGCTTCAGGCCGTGGTGTTCGACTGGGCGGGCACGGTCATCGACCACGGCTCGCGCGCGCCGATGGGGGTCTTCGTCAAGGCCTTCGCCACGTTCGGGATCGAGATCACCATCGCCGAGGCGCGGGGTCCGATGGGCATGGCCAAGCGCGACCACGTGAAGGCGCTGATGGCGCTGCCGCGCGTGGCCGAGGCGTGGCGCGCGAAATACGGGGCCGCGCCGGGCGAGGCCGACATCGACAAAGTGTACGAGGTCTTCGTGCCGATGAACGTGGAGGCCGTCACCGACTTCTGCGACATGATCGAAGGCGCGGTGCCTGCCGTGAACGCGCTGCGCGCGCGCGGCCTGAAGATCGGCTCCACCACCGGCTACGTCCGTGAAATCATGGCGCGGGTGACCCCCCTGGCGGCTAAGCAAGGCTACACCCCCGACAACCTCGTCTGCGCGGGCGACCTGTCGGCGGGCCGCCCCTCGCCCCTGATGATGTGGAAGACCTATGAGGAGCTGGCCGTCTGGGGCGGCTGGCGGGCGGTCAAGGTGGACGACACCGAGGTCGGCATCGAGGAAGGCCTGAACGCAGGCGCGTGGACGGTGGGCATCGCGATGACCGGGAACGCCTTTGGGTTGTCGCCGGACGAGACCAAGGCGCTGCCCAAGGCCGACCTCGCCCGGATGAAGGCCGAGGCCGTGGCGAAACTCACCCGCGCCGGGGCGCATTACGTGATCGACAGCGTGGCCGACATCCTGCCGGTGATCGACGCCATCGAAGGGCGGCTCGCGCGCGGCGAAAGGCCGTGAAGACCACAGGCCGGGCGACCCCCTCCCTGACCCTCCCCCTGGCAGGGGGAGGGGAGTGCCGCAGCTCCTACGGGCGCGCTGTCGCCGGGCCTGTTGCGCTCTCCTCCCCCCACCGGGGGGGAGGGAGAGGGTGGGGGGGCTCCAACCCTTCCGCCCGGCGCACCCCGCCACATGTCGCGCCCACCCCCTCCCTGACCCTCC
>JAESFG010000440.1_pt1 | contig 35785 bp, 32 predicted proteins | sample 9269371 | NCBI WGS metagenome assembly JAESFG01 (sample SAMN14506227, study PRJNA617093) | algae metagenome | isolation source: Aetokthonos hydrillicola CCALA 1050 (B3-Florida) and co-occurring... | place: USA: South Carolina | collected 2013-01-01 | reverse complement strand
GCTTGACCCCTCGATCCTCAAGACGGAGCGCCCGATCCGTTATTGGTGAAAGCTCAGTTGGTTAGCGCTGCCCCGTCCGCGCTCGCCGACCGGCGCGCAGCGCACTCCCGCGAGAGCGGGTTCGTTCATTGGCCCGGACCTGACCTGTTGTAGTCAGCTGCTTTCAGTTGAAAAGCGGACTCGCAATGAGCTCGTTGAACGCGACTCTATTGGCCGCCGTTCGTCCGCTTCCTCTGCACAACAGACATGGACGCTTACGCCCGCCGCGTTCGCGGCCGCCCGAAGGATACGCCCCGTTGCCGCGCCGCCGCCATACCCGCTCGCGTCCGCTCGCTGATCAGTGCCCGCTCAAATTCGGCCAGGGCCCCCATGACGTGAAAGAGGAGGCGCCCGCTTGCAGATTGCGTGTTGATCGCCTCAGTTAGAGACCGAAACCCGATCCCTCTGGCATCCAAGTCGCTGACTATGGAAAGCAGTCCCGACAAGCTGCGTCCGAGACGATCCAACCGCCACACGACAAGGCAATCACCTGGCCGAAGCGTGGCCAGGGCTTGACCCAGTGCCTCACGGTGATCACAGGCACCAGAAGCGCTTTCGGCAAATATTTGTTCGCACCCAGCACGCTTGAGCGCGTCGTATTGCAGAGCCGTTGTCTGCTCCTCAGTCGACACACGGGCGTATCCGATCAGCATGGAACTCTAGAGTTACCCACAGGCTGAGGTAACCCTAGCAAAAGGGGTCCTTTTTCATCTGCGTGAAACCTCAGCTGTCGCCGTGCGCCAATGCCCATAAATACGAGGATAACGTGCGGTAACCAGCCTACAAGGAAGGTGCACAAAAAAGGACCCTTTTTCTGGTGTACGGGTCGCTCGCAAACGAAACATGGGACTTCAAAAGCGAAACGGGATCTGGGTTGTCGACAAGGTCATCTGTGGGCAACGTGTCTGCCGAAGCACTGGCACTCCGGATCTCAAGGAAGCGGAAAAATTCCTTGCGCGGTTAAGTGAACAAATCCGTGAAGCTGCGCTCTATGGAGTCCGTCCAGAACGGCTGTTCAAAGAGGCGGCTATCAACTTTTTGCAAACCAACAGGCAGAAGCGTAGCCTCTCGGATGATGTGAGGCATCTGAACGAGTTATTGCCGTGGATCGGTGAGAAGACAATCAACCAGGTCCATATGGGGACGTTGGCTGACTGGATTGCTCATCGGCAGAGGAAAGGCGTGTCAGCTGGGACGATCAACCACGGTCTTAAGGTTGTGCGCCGAATTCTTAGATTGGCCGCCACAAGGTGGATCGATCATCAAGGTCTCAGCTGGCTGCAGGCAATGCCCATGATCGAGCTGTTGAAAGACGACGACAAGCGGAAACCTTATCCGCTGTCGTGGGATGAGCAGGATCTGCTGTTTCCTTTGTTGCCGGAGCACTTGAGGCAAATGGCGCTGTTCGCAGTCAACACGGGCTGTCGAGATGGCGAGATCTGCGCGTTGCGTTGGGAATGGGAAGTGCCGGTGCCTCAGCTGGGGACATCGGTGTTTGTTGTTCCGGGGGCTAACGTCAAGAACGGCGACGACCGAGTGGTGGTGTTGAATAACGTCGCTCGGAAGGTCGTAGACGAAAGGCGTGGCATTCACGAGACGTACGTTTTCACGTATCGGGGGCGGCGTATCTTGCGCATGTTCACGTCGAGTTGGGTTCGAGCTCGGCGGAAGGCCAATCTTGAGCAAGCGGGAGGCTGCAAACAGGGTGTGCGAGCGTAAGCTTGGCGAGGTCGAGGTGTTCGTTTTGCGCGGGTCGTTTGGGCGCGAGTCACGTAAAAACTACGTCCGGAGTTCCAAGGAAATCTTGAAAAACGGTGTAAGTGGTTGATTTCATTGGTGAGCCCGGATGGGATCGAACCATCGACACCCTGATTAAAAGAACGATTAAGGCTCAAAAAAACATCGCTGCTTCAGTAGGTTAGCTTCGGGCGCCCATTGCAAAAATGCCCAACTGTGCAGGACTGAGCAGAACGCTACGACGAGAAATTCACGAGCGGGGCTTTTGATCGGTTGGCGGAGTATTCCCGGGGCCGTGAATGCAAGGAAAATTCAAAAGATCCTTCAAATCATTATTATGCAGATTATAGCGCGTGCAGTCTTTATGTATCTACTTTGCAGGAGATGCGGAATTACCCTGGTTGGGGCCTAGCCTAAAATGTCAAAGAGCTGGCATTCGGTAGATGGTGGTTATCTGTCGATGGAGCATTCATGATTGCCTCAAGGTGGTATCCTTGAGCGATCGCATTTCAATTCCCCAAGACGGAAGACTTGAGGGAGAGCTTTTCGGTACCCCAAGGAGGAACACTTGAGGGACTGCCTTAAGATGCCTCAAGGTGGAACACTTGAGGGTTGATTGCATGAATGCCCAAGGCGCAAGACTTGAGTTCATGCTCAAGGCAATATGCTGCTCTTTGTGCCTGGAAGCTAGGGGGCTAGAAAATATATTAATCGCTTAGTTTTTCCAAAAAAATTAGCATTTGAACGTAGCTGCAGCCTCAACGTGCAAAGCAGTTGTCGTTGTGGTTGGTTTGCGTAGGATGTGGTTACGGTACAGCGGAGGCGCCAAGGCCCAGAGGGTGATGGAGGTCGTGTCACCCATGACCTGTATCGCTGACAGGATGGGTCTCATCGGGGGGGGCCGTTCGTATGCCGGTCTGTATCTGAGCGAGTCCCTGACCGATGCTCGCAGATGTGCCCATAGAGCGCGCCAAGTTGCGCGAGAGCGGGTTGTCACGACAGTGACCTGCCTCTGAACTTTCATCCAGGCGAACCTAGAGTCTGTGACATTGATACGTTGGCATCGATCGCAGCGGCAGGGCCTGTTGGGGTGGTGCGTGCCGAGGCCAGCGTAGCGGCGTAGGCCACCGGCGTCAGATAGCCGAGAGCCGAATGCGGCCGCTCGGCGTTGTAATCATCGACCCACGCCGCGATCGCCCGTCGGGCCTGACTGACGGAAAGAAGAGCGTTTCGTTCAGCTCATCGCGCATGCGGCCATTGAACGACTAGACGAAGGCGTTCTGCATCGGCTTGCAGGGGCGTGTAATGCCAGGCGACCCGAACCGGGTCTCTCCAGGCCAGCACGGCGTTCGACGTGAACTCGGTGCCGTGGTCGGACACGATCATCGACGGGCGGCCCCGCCGCTCGATCAACCCCGTCAACTCGCGGACGACGCGAGCACCGGTGATCGATGTGTCGGCGATGGCAAGAAGACATTCCCGCGTCACATCGTCGACGACGTTCAAGATGCGAAAGCGCCGGCCGTTCGCAAGCTGATCGTGCACGAAGTCGAGAGACCAGCGCGCGTTCGCGCGGTTCTCCAGGAGGATCGGCGCCCGGGTGCCGACGGCGCGTCGGCGAGTATGCCGCTTGCGCACGCTGAGGCCTTCTTCCCGTTAGAGGCGATAGATCCGGTTCCGCCCCGCTGCCTCGCCGTCGCGTCGGAGCAGCACGAACAGACGCCGGTAGCCTAACCGGCGGCGCTCGTGGGCCAGCACGCGCAGGCGCTGGCGCAGATCGGCGTCATCCGGTCGGCGGCTCCGGTACCGATGGCTCGACCGGTCGACGCCGAGCGTCCGGCACGCCCGCCGCTCGCGCACCTCGTGGTGTGCCACGACGTGCGCGACGACATCTCGTCTCGCGGCGGGCGTCACCATTTTTTGAAGCAACGTCCTTCAGGATCGCGTTGTCGAGCATCGCCTCGGCCAACAGCTTCTTCAGCTTCGCGTTCTCGTCCTCGAGCGCCTTCAGTCGTTGGGCATCCGAGACGTCCAGGCCGCCGAACTTGGCTTTCCAATTGTAGAACGTCGCCGTGCTGATCCCATGCCGCCGGCATACGTCCGCCGTCGCCTGCCCCGCCTCCTGCTCGCGCAAGATCGCGATGATCGGCTCCTCGCTGAACCGGCTCTTCTTTATCTTCCGTCCCCTCTCCTCGGGTCGGACTCTAGCTCAAGCTGGATGAGTTTGCCGGGGGCAGGTCAAACCTGGCCTGCCCCTCGCCGCGATATCAGGAATTAAAATGTCATCACACGTCGGCGGCGACCGGCGCTGCACCGAAATCCTCGGTCGGTGCTATAGGGAGCGCCCCGGGGGATCCGCTGCGCACGTCGTGTGCCGCCACGAGGGTGCCGCTATTTCGGGCGAGCTGCCAAAACTACATGCAATTTTCTCTATGGCACTGTTTTTTTGATGTTTTTTTAAGATTGTACGCAATCGGTTCTTGATTAAGCTGGCGATCTATCGAGGTCGTCTTCGTCATTGCCTGGGGGCAGATGTCTTCCGCCGCAATCGCACCGGCAGTTAGTCAGAGCCTCTTCGTCGATCGGGTGACGCACCGTTACGGCACGGCAACGGCTGTGCAGGATGTCACGCTCGACGTGAAGGGTGGCGAACTCGTCGCGCTGCTTGGTCCGTCGGGCTGCGGCAAGACCACATTGCTCCGCGCAATCGGCGGATTCATTACCCAAACGGAGGGCCACATCGTTGTGGGCGGGCAGAGTGTCGATCACCTGCCTCCGAACAAGCGCAGCGTCGGCATCGTATTTCAGAACTACGCGCTATTTCCTCACATGACCGCGGCCGAAAACGTGGCCTACGGGCTGGAGGCCCGACGAATGCCGACTGCGGACGTGAAATCGCGCGTCGAGCAAATGCTTGCGCTCGTGAAGCTGTCCGCGCTCGCCAAACGGTATCCTCGCGAGTTGTCGGGCGGCCAGCAACAGCGGGTGGCGCTGGCACGAGCGCTGGCGATCCGGCCGTCGATCCTGCTGCTGGACGAACCGTTCGCCGCGCTCGACAAGAATCTGCGTCTCGACATGCAGATCGAAATCAAGCGTATCCAGCGCTTGGCTGGAACCACGACCCTTATCGTCACGCACGACCAAGAAGAAGCCTTGTCGATGGCCGATCGCGTCGCTGTATTCAACCAAGGCCGCCTCGAGCAGTTCGGCACGCCAACCGAGGTCTACGATCAACCGGCGTCGCTGTTCGTAAACACGTTTGTCGGCACGGCAAATCGGCTGATGGGAACGCTGCTCGCCGTTTTGGGAGCCGAGGCACGCGTTCGCCTCGACGGCGGCGGCGAGATACGCACCCGGGCGCCGCGCGGCGCGATGGCGCCGGGGGAACCGGTCGTGGCCTGCGTTCGGCCGGAACAACTGCGGATCGTAGACGGCGACGGTATTCTGGGAACTGTCGAAATGGGGCTGCCGCTCGGAGCTGTCATCGTGCACGAGATCCGCATCGACGGCGGGTTCGGCCTCAAGGTCAGCGAGCCGCGTACTGTGGGGATGGAGCCAAGGTCCGCCGGCAGCACCGTGGCGGTTAGACCAATCTCGCCCGAGGCCGTCTCGATTTTCCGACAAATGCAAGTGTGACTGGGAGCAACGGGAGACCACCATGGAACTTACCAGACGTCACATGCTGACGAGTGCGCTGGCGCTCGGCGCCGTTCATGCTTTTCCTCACCTCTCGATTGCGCAGGCCCGCCGCTTGGTCTTCGCGACCTTCACGGGAAGTTGGGAGGAGGCGCACAAGGCCGTCGTCGTCCCTCATTTCCGCGCCAACAACAACAACGCCGAGATGACGCTCGACCCGATGCTGTCGGTCGATCAGATCGCTAAGGTGAAGGCCTCGCTCTCTAATCCGCCAATCGACGTAATGCTGCACGATCCGGGTCCGGCGCTGGTCGCTATCGATCAAGGTTTGGTCGATGCGTTCCCGGTCGCGTCGTCGAAGCACTACGCCGATCTCATCGCGGATGCCAAGGACCCGATGGGGCCGTCGCCGTTCTTCCAGGTTGTGGGAATTACCTACAATCCGGAGAAGATCAAAACGCCGCCGACGTCCTGGAGCGACATCTGGAAGTCCGAGTACAAAGGGCGTGTCGGCATTACGAACCTCAATTCCACGCTAGGGACCGGCTGGCTCGTGGAGATCGCGCGGATGCGGGGAGGCAATGAGAGCAACGTTGACGCCGGTTTCAAAGCCATCGAAGAACTGAAGCCGAACCTCGGGGCAGTGGCCGCCAACCCGGGGGCGCTGGCGACGCTCTACCAGCAGGGCCAGGTGGACATCGGTCCAGGCAACTTCAACGCCATCCAGATCCTGAAGGCCCGTGGCGTGCCGGTCGAGTTCGCCGTTCCGAAAGAAGGGGCGATAGCCTTCAAGACGACCATCCACGTCGTTAAGAACTCTCCGAATGCGGAACTCGCCGCCAAGCTGATCGATAGTACACTCGCGCCTGAAGTGCAGGCGAAGCTGATGGAGGCGCCCTATCTCATCGTTCCCACCAACACCAAGGTGAAAATGGGCGGCGAGATCGCCAAGGTGCTCGCCAAGGATCACGACGACATGAAGAAGAAGTTCGTGTTCCAGGACTGGAAGAAGATCAACGAGCAGCGATCCGCCTGGATCGAGAAGTTCAATCGCGACATCAAGATCTGAGGACAGGCGCTCCTCTCCCCGTTCGTCGGGGGGAGGAGCGATGAGTTCATGGCCCGGCGCCCCGCAAGCACGACGACGTACGATCTCTGGCTGGCGCTTCCGCTAGGCCTGTTTTTTATCGCCTTCTTCGTGACGCCGCTGGTCATTCTCGGCTTCATCAGCCTACACGCCGATACTTCGATGAGCCGGATGGGAGTGACGCAGTACGTCAAGTTCCTGTCCGATCCGTTCTCACTGAGGGTGCTCGTGCACACGCTCTGGATCGGGGTCCAGGTGACAGCGCTATGCCTCGTGCTGGGCTTTCCGATGGCCTGGGCCTACGTCCGCGCGCCGCGATGGGCGCAGACCCTCCTGGTGCTCGTGATCCTCCTGCCGCTGCTGACCAGCGTCGTGGTCCGGACCTTCGCGTGGATCGTGATCCTCGGCCGGCAAGGCATCGTCAACAGCACGTTGCTCTCGCTCGGCCTGATCGATACGCCGCTGCGCCTCCTCTACACGGAGACCGGAATGGTGGTAGCATTGGCGCAGGTACAGATGCCGCTGATGGTGCTGCCCCTCATTACGGCGTTGTCCCGGCTCGACCCCAACCTGTTAGATGCTTCTACTGCTTTAGGCGCCGGCCCATGGCGGACGTTCTGGAAGGTCATGCTGCCGCTAACGCTGCCGGGCATTGTCGCAGGCTGTCTGCTGACCTATGCGGCTGCCATCACTGCCTTCATCACGCAGACCCTTGTCGGAGGCGGCCAATTGCTCTTCATGCCAATGTATCTCTATCAACAGGCGACGACCCTTAATAATTGGCCGTTCGCGGCGGCGATTTCGATCATCTTCCTCATCGCCGTGCTCGGTGCGGTATCGGTTTTCAATATCCTTGGACGCCTCTCCAAGGGTTACGCCAACGCGTGAGGTCGGCATGCGGGAACGCTACGATGGTATAGAGGCGGCGAGTTTCAAGCTCGTCATGTGGGGGCTCGCCGGCCTCTGCTTCCTTCTGCTCGTGATGCCGACGCTGGTCGTCGTCATCGTGTCGTTCACGTCAGGGTTCTCGCTAAAGTTCCCGCCGCCGGGCTATTCGTTACGGTGGTACGTGGAACTCCTCGATGCATGGCAGCTTCACTTCGCGGCGACCAACAGCTTCAAGGTCGCAGTGTATACGACAATACTGTCTGTCGTCTTGGGCGTTGCAGCGGCGCTCGCCATCGCAAAATCGGAACGGCTGTCGGCACGCGTGCTCGACAGCTTCTTCATGTCGCCGCTGATCCTGCCGTCTCTGGCGCTTGGTCTCTCGGCCCTGATGTTCTTTTCCCTGATCGGTCTGCCTGTTTCGCCGCTGACGCTGGTCATCGGTCACACCGTGGTCTGCGTGCCGTATGTCGTGCGGACCACCGTCGCGGCACTGGCGCAGCTCAATCCCACGTTGCTCGAAAGCTCGGCGAGCCTCGGTGCGTCGAAACTGATGACGTTTCGACGGGTGACCTTGCCGCTGATCCGGCCCGGTATCTTCGCCGGTGCCTTCATCGCGTTCATGTCGTCGTTCGACAACGTTCCCGTCTCGCTGTTCCTGCGCGATGCGAATACCGACATGCTGCCGATCCGCATGTGGCAGGATCTAGAAGGCAAACTCGACGTCACGATCGCAGCCGTTTCAGGCGTGATGATCGCCATCACGATCGCCTCGATGCTGGTGATGGAGCGCTTTGCCGATCTCTCGCGCAGGCTCAGATGACCGGTACCGGAGCGTCAGCTTCCGCGATAGACCGAGAAGCCCCACGGCGTCATCTTCATGGGCAGATGATAATGCTGCGCCGGGTCGGCGACTTGGAAGCGAAAAGGCACGACGCCGAGGAACGGCGGCTTCGTCTGCGCCACGCCTGCGGCGGCGAAGAAGTCACCGGCGTAAAAGAGGACCTCGTAGGATCCTACCGACAGCCTGTCTTGCGCGATCGCGTGATCAAGTGCCCCCGACTTGCCGAGCAGGCCGTCGGCAATCATCTTCCATTCGGGCGTCAGCGCGTAGATTTCGATGCGCATGCCTGTCGCGGGAAGGCCTCGAGTCGTATCAACGACATGAACGGAAACGCCCGGCATCGCGTAGCCTCCACTAAGCTGTCGCGATGATAACGGGACCGGCCGGTGTCGCAAACCCCAGTCGCCCCGGGCTGGCTCCCGCTTTAGCGGCGATGACCGGGCTTCAGGCCCTCGTCGCGGTCGCGCTGTTCGCTCCGGGCGTAGTCGCGCCGAGACTAAGCCTCGCCGAACATGAGATCTCCATATTCACAACGGCCGTCTTCGCCGTCGGCGCCGCGACGTCGCTTTACGGCGGCATGCTCGCCGCCCGCCTCGGGCCGTTCTTCGTGGCCGCGCTTTGTGCCGTTGCCGTCTCGGGGGCGATGCTGCTGGCTGGGCTCGCGACGGTGCCGGCCCTGATCTGTGCCGGCATGCTGCTGGGTCTCGCCTTCGGTCCGGAGACCCCCGCCAGTTCCACTTTGCTGGCGAAGCTTGCGACTCCTAGAGAACGGCCACTTGTCTTCTCAGTCCGCCAGACGGGCAATCAACTCGGCGCAATGCTGGGTTCTCTCAGCCTGCCGCTCATCGCACTTTATTCGCCGTTCGCCTGTTTTGTTATCATCAGTGCGCTGGGTATATTTGCTGCTCTAGTCTTTCTGCGTCTCCGCCCCACCTACGATCCGGTCGCCAAGGGTACCGGCGCGCGGATCGATCTGAAGACTGCGATGCGCCTTGTCAGTGCGGAGCCGTTGCTCGTTCGCCTTGCCCTGGCATCGATGCCTTTGTCGGCAATGCAGATGGCGCTCAATACGTTCTTCGTGACGCACGCGGTCGACAATCTCGGCGCCTCGCACGTCGTCGCCGGGATCCTGCTCAGCCTTGGACAAGCCGGAGGCCTCATCGGCCGGCTGAGCTGGGGATATGTGGCGACCCGGTACGGTTCGGCGCGCGCAGTCCTCATCGGTTTGGGCGCGGCCATGTCCGTCATGGCTTTCACGCTAGCGGCAGCCGGACCGCGCTGGCCGATCGCCGCACTTGCAGGAATCGTCTTCCTCCTGGGACTGACTGCGAGCGGCTGGAATGGCGTGCTGCTTGCCGAAGTTTCCAGGCTCGCGCCTGCGCAGCGGGTCGCTGAAGCGACGGGCGCCGTGCTCATGGCGAGCTATACTGGGCTCTTGATCGGCCCGAGCGTCGTTGCAGCGTTCGCCGCGGTCGGCACACTGTCGCTGAGTTACGCTGTGCTCGGTGCCGGGACACTCGTCGCGACGCTCGGTCTGGCGTGGAGAGCACGGTGATCGAAGCGAGGGCTTTCGGATAATGCAAGCACACCCTCGACTGGCGCAGCTCGACGTCCGCTGCTGGCCCAAACCACCCGTCGAATTGACGGTCGTTATCGGACCTATCGCGTCACCGCCCCCCGGCCGTGCCGCTCACGTTCGGTCTTGATCGGTAACCCGCCCGCGTGGAGGATCAGCCTCCGCATTGTTGGACCCGAAACGGACTGGAGTGATCTGAAAGCGAGCCAACCGGAGCCGCGATCTCGTAGAGGGCAGCACTCCGCCGCTATAGCTGGCTCCGAAGGCAACTGCGCCAGCGCGTTGGATTGAGCCTCGACAACGATGCGCAAAGAGGAAGCAAGTAGAGCGTTACAAGCCGACAGCGCTCAACAGAGTCGGCGCCACGCCGATGTCATGAGTATCTTTCGACCGACGGACTGGTAGTCGATCAAGTGCGACGAGACCACGCCGGGATCGCTGTTAGCTTCCCCCGCTCCATATGCCGACTGGTGTCCTTTTGGTGGCCTCCAGGAACGCAATAGTTGAAGGAAGCATGCGACGTTGATCGGCAGCAGTAGCATGTGCAGGACGAGGACCGGCACCAAGTCGACGCGATACGCATAAGCTATGAACAGGACGTTGCCGGAGATGGCGACCAACCTCAACGACCACATGGACTTCATGCAGAAGGTGAGGAGCACGCAGCCCGCCGCAGCGAACCCGAGATAGTCATCAAGGGCATACATCTGGATCCTCCGCCGTCACTCGGCCTTGATGCCGGCATCCTTGATCAGCTTGGTAAACCGCACGACGTCGGCCTCCATCGTGCGCTTCATCTGATCCGGTGAGCTTGCGACTACCTCAAGCCCCGTTTTCTTCAGCCGCTCGACTACGGCCACATCCGTGAGCGCCGACGTCAGAGCCGTACTCAGACGTCGGACGATGTCCGACGGCGTCTTGGCCGGCGCGGCCAGCGCGAACGAGGCCGGGACGAAGAGGTCTCCGGGCTGCTTGAGTTCCGCAAAGGTCGGAACATCGGCGAGGAGGCCGATGCGGCCGACCGATCCGGCTGCCAGGGCGACGATTTTTCCTTCGCTCAGGAAGCCCATGGCAGCGGGTGGTGTCGAGATCGACAGAGCGACCTCACCAGTCACGACCGCCTGGACGGCAGGCGGAGCCCCACGGTACGCCACGTGCAGCAATTTGATGCCGTAGTGACGTGCGAGCGTTTCGATGTTGAGCTGCGCCATGCTGCCGTGGCCGAAGCTTGCGTACGCCAGTGACGTCGTCTTCGCGCGCTCGATGAGTTCCGCCAGCGTCTTCACACCGAGACCCGGGTTGGCAATCAGCACGTAGGGAGCCTCGGTCGCGATGCCGATGGGCTCGAAGTCCTTCAGCGCGTCGTAGGCCGGTTTGGCCTGCAGGATCTGATTGACGCCGAAGACCTCGCGTGGCGCGAACAGCAGAGTGTAGCCGTCGGGCTCGGCTTGTGCGACCTGCGTGGCGCCGATACTGCCGTTTGCTCCCGGCTTGTTCTCGATGATGATCGGCTGTCCGAGAATGTCTCGAAGTTTGGGTTCGATGATCCGCATGGTGGCATCGACGGCGCCGCCGGCTGGGAACGGAACGATCACCTTGATCAGCTGCTGGGGGTAGGCGTTGCCCTGTGCCCATCCCGCGTGACCGGCCAATGCCGATGCGACGCAGCACGAATAGGCGAGCAAGAACTGGCGGCGATTCATGAGGAATTCTCCTGTGGCTATGGTCAGTCGCGTGAGGTCGTCAGTCGCCGCTCTGCGCGGCGGAGCCATCGCTCCCAGCTGCGATCGACGGCGATCGGAGTGAGATTGAAATCGCCTGCGAGCGCCGCTTCGCCGGGCGAAAGAGGTCGCGGAACACCGAGCTGCAAGGACTGGAGCTGTACGGCCGCATTGTTGACGCCGTAAACGGTACGAAACACGCACTCCCGGACCGAACGGCCAACCACGGTTGCCCCATGGTTGCGAAGCAGCAAGGTCCAGTGCCCGCCGAGAGCCCGAGCCATCGAGACGCCCTGTTCCTCGGTGGCGATCAAAAGATTGGTATCGCCGAATTCATCTTGGCTATCCCAGAACGGCACCGTTGCGCCCATCGTGGCGCCGAGATGCAAGACCGGAACGAGCGGCTGTCCCGTCACGCAGAACGGTAAGATCGCTGGCGCATGATGATGACAGACCGAGTTGACGTCCGGCCGCAGCCGGTAGACGGCTGCGTGCAAGATCCGCTCGGCGAACAGGCGCCGTTGCTCGGCGCGAACAGGCTCGCCGCGCAGATCCAATTCAACCATGTCCTCGGTGGAAACAAACTCGGCGGCGCGAACGCTCGACAGAAAGAACGTCTCATGGCGCTCCGGATGGCGCACGCTGACGTGTCCGAAGCCGTCGAGGATGTCCTCGGCTGCAAGAATCCTATTGGCGGCTACCAGATCGGCTCGGGCGACTGCGGCGGCGTCTTTCATGGGATCACGAAGGCCTGCGTGTTGATGTCTGCTCAAGGTGTCCCACACGAGCATCGTCACGATCCAACAGGATCGCGCGAAGGGAGCCTGCGGTTTTTCTGATATCTAGGCGCCGCGCGTCCAAAGCGGGTGCGCGAGCGGGCCAAGCAGCTCGATCAGGCGGCCGAGTGCGACACGGACCGAGGCCACGAGCGCGGGATGGCAGCGAAACTCCGGGCAATGGCTCGAGGACACGAGATACAGCGTCCGGCGCACCGGCGGCATGAAGATAGGATGGGCGGCGAGCGTCCCGGCAGCCACTTCCTCGGCCACTGCGGCGAGCGGCAGGATACAGCTCGCCGTTCCCCTGACAGCCAGGGTTTTCATGGCCGAGATCGAGCGGACCTCATGGGCTACCTTGAGATCGGCGCCGATGTCGCGCGATGCCGCCGCGACGGCCATGCGCACCGTGTCAGACTCTTCCGGCATCGCAAGCACTTCGCTCAAGGCATCAACGAGAGCGATCTGTTGCCCCGAGTGTCGGCTGGGGCGGGTCACGAAGACGAGATCCTCCTGCAGGAAGGCGATGCGGCTAACCTGCGGCTGATCGGGAACGTCATAGCAAAGCGCATAATTGAGCTGGCCCGCGACCACGTCCGGCAGCAGCACGTGGCTCATCGCTTCGACGAGACTGAACGACACGTTCGGACACTCTTTGCTGACCCGCTCGATGAGGTCGGCCCCGATACTCAACATGAGCGCTGGCGTGATGCCGAACTTCACGCGCTCATGGCTAGCCGACGCCACCGCAACCGTCTCCCGTCGGGCTTCCTCGACCATTTTCAGGATGGTGAGACCGCGGGCGTGGAGGAGCCTGCCCGCCTCAGTCGGCTCGATGCCGCGAGAGTGGCGCACGAGTAGCGCGACGCCGAGATCCTCCTCGAGTTGCCGGATTTGAGCGCTGAGCGCGGTCTGAGCGACATTCATCGCTTCCGCCGCACGCGTCATATTCCCGGCCTCGACGATGCCGATGAAGTACTTGAGCTGCCGGAGGTTCATGCTCGACACCGTGTCGCCCGAAGCTCCGGACTTTAGCGGACCGGAGCCCATACTGCCACGTCGGGTATTGGCCCGGACCGCCTCCGTTCTCGACGGTCGGTGTCGGACCCATCACGTCATCGTTCGCAATCCATGCCGCTGACGGCCGGTCTCAGTAGGTGAGGGTGAGTGGTGCTCTCATCCTCGAAGGGTCTTAGTGACCCGGAGCGGACATCGAACCGTTCAGCAATTAGCCTGTCTTTTCACTGTCGACTCCGTCCTAAGGAATCCGGCCCTTCCAACAGGTGGACTACGGCCGACCAAAGGCGATTGATCCAATCGTGAGTGCACTGGGCAATCGGCCCAGCACACTCACCACAGTGTATTCTGTTGATCAGCGGGCCTTATCAAGCGGCACGAAGACCGGCGTCGCCCCCGCGGCTGCGCAAGACGAAACTGCGGTTGACCGGACTGTGCGGCTTCAGTGCGATGCGCTCGCCGGACAGCGCTTCGGCGACGTCGCGCAGACCACCTCGGATAGCCGCCTCAGTTAATGTCCATTTACTCTCGTTGCGTATCGGCTGAGAAATTGCGGACCGCCATGTCGTCGAGCATTCGACGGCGCAGCGAGCTGACGGTCTCGGGTGACGTCGAAGTCAGCGGAGGGCTCCTGGTCTTGAGGTTGGAGGTTCGGAACCCCTCGATCCTCAAGACGGGACGCCTGCCCCGTGATCACCGCATCATCAGTTGGTTACCGCCGCCCAATCCGCTCGCGCCAACCTGCGCGCAGCGCACTCCCGCGAGAGCGGGTTCGTTCTTGACCCTGAGCGGCCGACGTCGCCCCACGCCAATCCTCGAGAACAAGCTGGCTAAGTTTAACTTCTGCGACGCGCAGCTTCGCGTATGCGTGTTCAACCGCGACCAGAGCGATGCAGGCAGGCCGCCTCATTGAGGCGGGTTATCCGGGCACCCGGTTCCTCTGACCCCTTGTCGGAGGGATGGCACGCACCGTTTGCCAACCCGCCGGCTGACTCGGATGAATATCCGATAATTTTAGTAAGGTATTCCTTAAGTTCCTTCAGCCTACTGTATTGGTGGGGTTGGCTCTGGATTATCGGCGGTCGTGAGATGTATGCGCGCATGCGCTTTGCCTGCAACTTCGCGCATGTCCGCGGGTATTTGAAGCGATTTGGTTTCATGGGGTCAACGGTGCTGGTCGCCGGCGCGATCGCCGCCCTCGCTCTATCGGGAATAATTAGTCGCAACCGTGAAGCCGACGACACCAGGGCGAGTTCGCAAGCGATCGATCAGATCGGCTTCCAGCGGACGGCCGCCATGGCGGTTCGTGGTCTCGCGATGGAACTCGCATTTTCGGGCGGGCTCGATGCAGCGCAGCGTCTGCGCGAAGGCAGATCATTGCTGGTGACCACAAATGCGCGCGCCCGGCAGTTCGTCGGGGAGGCTACCGCCTTCACCGACACGCCGGTTCTAGCCGATCTCGCCGAGATATCGAAAAGCATCGACCGCCTCGTCTTGGTGATCGAGGAGTTCTGCGAACTTCATATCGAAGGCGCACCGCCGCCCGACCGGACGCGGATCAATCTATTCGTCGGCCGCATTGGCTCGCTGTCCGACGAGATCGTTGCTTCGGCGTCGGCCATCAATACGGCGATCGCGACAAAATACCAGCCATCGGAGCAGATGGCCCAACACGCGTTCCAAGACAGAATAGCTGGGCTGATCATCGCGCTCATGGTCGGCTATGTGGCGATTGTCATCGTCCCGGTCTGGCGGCGGCTGCACGGCGAGGCAGCGCGCCTCAAGGCGATGTCCGAGGAAGTCTGGAAGCTCTCGACCGTCGCGCATCGCACGACGAACAGCGTCGTCCTCACCGATGTCCAGGGGCGCATCGAATGGACGAACGACGCGTTCGAGAGTATCACGGGCTACGCGCTGTCCGAGGTCCGCGGCCGCACGCCAGGATCAGTGCTCCAGTTCGAAGGCACCGACAAGGCGACGGTCCGGAATATTGGCGATGCAATTCGCGCGAAGCGCCCAGTGCAGGCGGAACTCCTCAACCGCTCGAAGGATGGCCGCATCTATTGGATTAGAATGGATATCCAGCCGCTACATTCGGAGCGCGGCGAACATATCGGCTTTATGGCCATTGAGAGCGACATCACCGAGCTGAAGAAAATCTCTTCCGAGGTCCTCCTGCGTAATGCCGATCTCGAGATGATGTCGACTCTAGCGAGTATCGGCGAATGGGTCGTCGATCTCCGCAACAATGAGATTTACTGGTCGCGCGAGGTGCGCCGCATCCACGAGGTCGATGACGACTATGTTCCGCTCTTTAGCGAGGCGGTGGCCTTCTATCCCGAGCAAGTTCGCGAGACTTTGACCAAAGGGCTCGAGACCTGCGTCGCGACCAAGGAGCCGTGGGAGAGCGAACTGCCCTTCATCACGGCTACGGGTAAGGCGCGCTGGGTGCGCGTTTTTGCGAGCCCCGTCGAAGAAGACGGAACCGTCACCAAGCTGGTCGGCGCGCTTCAGGACGTGACCGACATCGTTGAGGCCCGCGAGGAACTCGCGATCTCGGGCCGGCGACTGGAACTCGCGGCCGAAGGTGCTTCGATAGGGCTATGGGATTGGGATGTCGCCAATGACCGGTTCTGGACCCATCCCAAATGGTGGGAGCACCTCGGGTTCGAAGCCGGTCATGAGATGGTTTCAGACGCCTCTGCCGACCAGTTCATCCACGCCGACGACCTACCGCAGGTGCTGGTGAACCGCGCGAATTTCCTCGATCATCGTGCGTCCCAACTCATCAACGAGTTTCGTCATATCGACGCCAAGGGCGAGTGGCGGTGGATCTCTTCGATGGGCCGCACCGTGGCAGTTGATGCGCAGGGTCGCATCACCCGCGTCGCCGGCGTCTACGTTGATATCCATGAGCGCAAAATGGCGGCCGAGCGCGCGCTTTATGCGGCAAACCATGACGCGATGACTGGACTTGTCAACCGGGCCGAATTCGCCCGGCAGATCGAGGCGCGTATTGAGTCTCTGCCGGGCCGCACCGACGCATTTGCCATTCTGGCCATCGACCTCGACCGCTTCAAACATATCAACGACACCTTTGGCCACGCGGCAGGCGATTCCGTATTAATGGGTGTTGCGCGAAGGCTGCGCGCAGTCGTGCGTAACGATGACATTGTCGCTCGTATCGGCGGTGACGAGTTCGCGATTATACTCGACGGTGGCCAGAATTGCCGGGAACTCTGCGAAGCCGTTTCCGTGCGCATCCTCAACGAGATCCAGCGGCCCTTCGAATTTGAGGGTCTGGCGCTTCAGATTGGCGTCAGTATCGGTGTCGCCATTGCGCCCGAACATGGCACCGACCACGGGACGTTGGTGCGCGCTGCCGACGCTGCCCTCTACGCCGTCAAGGAAAACGGCAAAAACAGCTTCCGCTTGTTCGACAGCGAGCTGGCGGCTAGGGCGCAAGAGCGGCGCGACCTCGAAGCGGATCTGCGCGAGGCGCAGGCGCGCGGCGAGCTCGAAGTGCATTTCCAGCCGCAGGTCGATCTTGACACGCGCCAACGTTCATCGTGCGAGGCGCTCCTGCGCTGGCGCCATCCGCGCCGCGGCTTCGTGCCGCCCGATGTCTTCATCCCGATTGCCGAGGATACCGGGCTGATCATCCAGATCGGGCAATGGGTGATCGAGGAAGCCTGCCGCCTCGCCGCCAGGTGGCCGGAGCCACTGCCGGTGTCGGTCAACCTCTCCGCCTCCCAGCTCGGCAAGACCGACCTTCTGGCGATTGTGACGCATGCACTGCTGCGCTCGGGCCTACCCTCGCATAGGCTCGAGATCGAGGTAACGGAAACAGTATTCCTGAAGAAGGACGATACGCTTCTGGCTGATCTGCGCCAGTTGCACGATCTTGGCGTGCGCTTGGCGCTCGACGATTTCGGCACCGGTTATGCATCGCTCGGCTATCTGCAGAAGCTGCCCTTCGACACGATCAAGATCGACAAAAGCTTCATCGAAGACATCGGGACAAACGATCAATCAGCCGCGATCGTCCGCGCCATAGTCAATCTTGCCCACGCACTCAGCTTGGACACCACGGCTGAAGGGGTCGAGACCGAAGAGCAAGCAACCCTCCTGCGTGCCGTTGGCTGCTCGATCGGCCAGGGCTACCTGTTCTCGCGCCCCGTGCCGGACGCGGAACTCTTTGCATCTCCGGGTGAGGTTTCCGCAAACGTGGAGACTCTTGCGCCAACATCCCGGCGAGCCGGTGGCCAACTTCGCCTGGTCGCGCGATGATGTACAAGTGCTGTTCGTAATCGATGTACTCGGCCGTCTCAGAAGGTATCGCTCTCACGCCGTTCGAGATTGTTTCGTCACTCTTATTGAAACCCCCGGGCATGTCCGTTCCTGGTCCGGATCATCCGTTGAGGTGATGGTCGGTCTTGGACCATCGCGTCACCGTTCGCCATCCATGCCGCTGATGGTCGGTCACGAGGGGTGACCGCCCATCACTAGCGCGCAGTCAGCGGAAGACAATGACCCGAGCGAGACGTTGTCTCGGGCTCATCCGGAAAGCGCTATGCGTCCTTAACCAAGAAGACGAGCTACGGACGCAAGAACCGATCGCGACGGGTTCGCAGAGACACGTCCGCTCGAAGTGGTAGTGTCTTCCGTTGCGCGGCCAATCGAGGCCGCGCGTCGCTAGTGAGAGATCACACGATGAAGATCTTAGTCGTGGATGATCATGCGCTGATCCGGGAAGCCATGCGAACCGTCCTGCGGGAACTTGTGGCCGATGTCCACGTGCTCGAGGCGGCGTCCGGACACGAGGTGCACGAACTGACCCGGGCGCACCCCGATCTCGCCTTGTTGCTACTGGATCTCCGGCTGCCCGACAGCGACGGGCTCGATCTGCTCGCCGTCTTGCGGCGCGAGCGCCCGTCTTTGCCTGTGGTGATGATGTCGGCCTTCAATGACAGGGACAACGTCACGCGTGCTCTCGAAGCTGGCGCTTCGGGGTTCATCCCCAAAACGGTCTCCCGCGATGTGCTGACGAGTGCGCTGCGCCTTATCTTGGCTGGCGGCATGTACATTCCGCCGGATGTTCTGGGCCGCTCTGCGGCACAAACGCAGCCTCAGCCGCCGCCCCTCGCCGCCACGGATTCGCACGCCGATGCCGGGTCGAAAACGGGGGAAGGACGGTCGCCGCAGGATCTGGGCTTGACGGACCGCCAGATCCAGGTGCTGGCGCTCATGATGCAGGGCAAGAGCAACAAGTTGATCTGCCGGGCACTGTCGCTGGCGGAGCCCACGGTGAAGAACCACGTGTCGGCGATCCTCAAGGTTCTGGGTGCCAGCAACCGTACCGAAGCCGTCTTGATGGCGGGCCGTCTCGACTGGAGGGACCCTAACTGAGCGCGCCGCTGGACCGCGTCCGAACCAGGCTTTCCAGCATCGCCCGCAGCGCCGAAGCTGTGAGCGGCTTGTGCATGAGATGGAGACCCGACGCCCGGACTGTCGCGAATAAGGCCGGATCCAAATTACCGCTGATGATGAACCCGGGGATGTCGCGGGCAAAATCCGCCCGCAGTGCGACAATGGCACCGGGTCCGGTCCCGTCGCGCAGCTGATGATCCGAAATAATGAGGTCCGGCGGCACACCGGCGAGCCGCTCGGCAGCTTCTGCGCGTCCCTCTGCGAGAACAGCTTCGCAGCCCCAGCTTTCAAGCAGACCGCCCGTCCCCGCAAGCACCAACGCGTCGTCGTCGATGACCAGGATCCGCTTCCCTTTAAGCTTATCCTCGACGAGCGGGCGGACAACAGCCGGCTGAGTGTCACCCGCGCCGGCTTCGGCTGCGTTCACCAGTACGGAGAAACGAGAGCCACGCCCCTGCACAGAAGCGAGTTCGATCCTGTGTCCAAGAAGCTCAGCCAGCCGATCGACGATGGCAAGTCCAAGCCCCAGCCCTTCGCCGCGTGCCACGCGCTCGGTGCCGCGATAAAACTCGGCAAAAATCATCTGCTGTTGGCTCGGTGCGATACCGGGTCCGGAATCGCAGACGTCGATGCGGATTTGCTCGCCGACGCGCCGGCAGCCGATGATGACGCCGCCATGCGCCGTGTAGCGGACGGCGTTCGAGACCAGATTGAGCAGAATACGTTCGAGTAGAATGGGATCGCTGCGGATCCATGTCCGCGACCGGACAACGGAAAAATGTAGGCCCTTGTCGCGTACGGTCGGTCCGAAGATTTGATCCACACGGTCGAGAAGATCGGCAACCGGGAAGTCACGCGGCGTCGGTGTCAAAGCCCCGGCGTCGAGCCGCGAAATATCGAGCAGCGCGTCGAAAAGTTCGTTCATGTGGGACACTGCCACTCCGACGTGGTGTGCGATACGCTCCTTCTCCGTGGGATCGTGCGTCCGCTCGAGGTGCGCGACGAGCAGATTGAGAGCGTGAAGAGGTTGGCGCAAGTCGTGGCTGGCTGCGGCTATGAAGCGGGCCTTTGCCAGGTTTGCGTCCTGCAACTGCCGCGTTCGGTCGACGACTTGCCGCTCGAGCGTCGCGTAGGTGCTTCGGACCCGGTCCGCCATCTCGTTGAATTGGGTGCCGAGCGTTTCAAGTTCGTCGCCTGTCTTTATCGAGATCCTGTGGTCGAGAGCCCCTGCGCCGATGCGGGCGGCCCCCGCACTCAACGCTCGAATGGGAACCACCATGTGGTGGGCCAGCGCCAGCGCCGCGACAAGGGCGATGCCGGCGCCGACAAGCGCGATGAGTATCGAACGAGTCGCCGTGGCATAGAGGGGTTCGTTCGCCTCGGCCTCCGGAAGCTCGACGAAGACCAGCCATTTAAGCGGCTCGGCGATAGCGTAGGCCGTGAGAACGGACGTACCGTCCGTGCTCGGGGCCACGAGCGCGCTCCGCCTCGCTTCAGCACCCGCACCCCGCGCTGCGAGGACCTGAGGTGTCCCGGATAAGTCGGTGTTGCGCAGGACGAGACTGAGGTCCGGGTGCGCGAGGAGCCGCCCGTCTCGCCCGACGACATAGGCGCGTCCTGCTCGTCCAACGCGGATCGTGTGGACCACATCCCACACGTGTGTGAGGTTGACGACAGCACTGACCACGCCGGCATCACGGCGTGTGCCGGCGAGCGAAATGGTCATCACGGGCTCCGTGCCCCGCTGAAAGGTCACCGGTCCGTAGTGAACTTTGTCCGCCAGCGCGCCGACGAAGTTCGGGTCCGCTGACAGGTCGGCGTGGCTCTCGATTCGATCCATCGCCTGCCGCGAGGCCCTCAGCCGCTCCCGCCCCGTCCCGTCGATGAGAACCACTTCGGAGATCGCAGGGACCTGCCTCAAGAGCCGAAGAGTATCGAGTTCCCTCTGCTCGTTCGACGACGCCGACCAGGAGAGATGAGCCATCCAGCCGAGCTGCGACTCGATCTCCTTGACGAATTGCGAGATGCGGGCTGCGGCCGCATCCGCCTGCTCGCTCTGAATACGGATCAGGGCAGCCCGATGATCGCGAGCGGTGAACCAGACGTCGATGAAACTGCTTGCCAGCAGCACAGCGCCCATCACGGCGCCGATGAGCAGGGCGTATTTCCGGAACAGCGAACTACGGACCAGGGTCCGGAGTGTCGGTCGAGCCGGTTCGAGGCGTAGCGTTTCGACCAATTCGATCACCTTCGACTTGGATCGATGGCCCTGATGATGGCACAAGACCTTCCATAGAGGTAAACAACCACTCAAGCGTATCCGGGCATCCACGCGACGAGGACACCGATGCCGCTGAGAGTAAGCCGGCGACAAACCGCATTGGGTCTCGGGGCTGCGGCCGCCATCCGGTCGTGGCCGGCGATCGCCCAAAGCGCTACTGGGCAGAGCCGCCGGCTCGGCGTCATGATGGCGGTCGGCGAACAGGACGCGGAAGGAGCCGCCCGTCTCACTGCACTGAAGACGGCGCTGGCCGAAGCCGGGTGGATCGACGGTAACAACATCGACGTCATCCCGAAGTGGTACCGAGGAAGCTTCGACGTCGCGAAGGAAGCAGCCCTCGACCTGATCGCGCGCGCCGCCGAAGTCGTGGTGGTGAATGGTACTCCCGGTGTTGACGCGATGCGAGCGACGGGCGCCAGCATGCCGATCGTCTTCACCGTTGTCAGCAATCCGCTTGGAGCCGGTTACGTCTCCAACCTGTCGCGCCCCGGCGGCAACATCACCGGCTTCAGCACGTTCGAACCGGACATTGCGGGGAAATGGCTGCAATTCCTTCGGCAGATCCAGCCGGGACTGAAAAACGTCGCCATGCTGCTCGACCCGCAATTCAAGAGCTTCAATGTCTTGTGGGAAGCCGCGGCGGCCATCGCCGCGGCTCATGGCATCACGGCCCAGCCGGCGCATGCGAGCACGCTGTCTGAAATCGAGCGCGAGGTGCTCGCGGTCGCACGTCGGGACGTCCCGGCGTTGATCGCGGCTCCGAGCCCCGTCAACACCGTCAACCGCAAGCGTCTCATCGAGATCGGGAATGAGGCGAGGCTGCCCATGATCTTCCCGTTTCGCTTCTACGTGAGGGATGGCGCGTTGATCGCCTACGGGTTCAACGCGGCCGACCAATTCCGGCGTGCCGCGAACTACGTCGACCGGATATTGAGAGGTGAGAAAGTCGGGGACCTACCTGTGCAGGCCCCCAGTCTGTTCGAACTCGGCATCAACTTGAAGACCGCCCGTCAACTAGGGATTGTCATTCCCCAGGCATTGCTGATCGCGGCTGACGAGATTGTGGAGTGACCGCCCGGCCGGCCCTGCCGAACCGGAACGGGAACAGCATCGACACCTCCGACCGGTAGGCACGGTACTGATCGCCGAAGAGATCGATCAGGTCCCGTTCCTCGAGTGCGATGCCGACGAGGATGTAGGCGGTCGTCACGGCTGCAAACAGCGCGTGCCCTAAGGACATCACCGGCGCCGACCAGAAGGCGATCACGAACCCGAGATAGATCGGATGCCGGACCATCTTGTAGAACAGCGGCGTACGAAACATGGGCTCCGGTGGCTTGGACCCCACGAAGTGCCGCGTCGCCTGAGATACACCGAACAGTTCGAAGTGATTAATCAGGAACGTGCTCGTCAGAACGATCAGCCATCCGAGAAGCGACACGCCCGTGATTAGACCGGCGAGCGCTGGATTGGACACGACCCAGATGCTCATGGGCATCGGGCGCCATTGCCAGATCAGCAGCGCCAAGGCTGCCGTCGCGAACAGAACGTACGTGCTTCGCTCCATTTCCTGGGGGACGAAGCAGGTCCACCACGCCTTGAACCCTTTGCGCGCCATCACGCTGTGCTGGATGGCGAACACCGACATCAGCGCCAAGTTGATCGCCACGGCTTCGAATAGTGGAATGATGGCGCCGTCGTCGATCGTTTTGAGAACGAGCCCAATGCCCGAGACGAACCCCACGGCGGCAAGGAATGTGACAAAGAAGAAAGCATAGCAGAGGAGGCTGTAGAGCAGGACGAGGAAGCGACGCATGAAAGGCTCCTGTTCGTGTGTTGGGCGCCAACCGCGCAGCGGGCTGCGGTTGACCAGACTGACCGGTCCGCTGCCGGTCCGGTCTTGCAGCAAGGGATCCGGCCGCGACGACGTCGATCTCTAGGCCCGATCCGGCAGCAGCTGAATCATGCAGACGTATCGCCGGCGTACCGGTTTTCCTGGGTCAGCCCTGGGCACGGATGGGCGATCCGGTACGAAAGTACTGGTGATAGCCGTTCGCCTCGCAGCCCCTCATCACGGCGCCACGAAACAGCAGCTGGACAAAGGTCCGACGGGGTGACGGAATTCGTTCAGGCGCCGGGCTTCCCGACCATGAACTGTCGTGGTCGGGGCTCGGCGCCGGCCCATACCGATGTCCCGCGGTTCTTCTGGATGATTCCGGCGGCGGGGCCGTTGTGATGAATGTCTCTCCGCTTTCCGGGTGGCAACAAGCCCGAAACAAACGGAGAAACGGACATGAGCCTTCGCAGATACGTCATCGAGCGCGACATTCCCGAGGTGGGATCATTCGCACGGGAGCAACTGAAAACAGCGGCCGCCAAATCGAACAGCGTGCTGCGCCAGTTGGGGCCCGATGTTCAGTGGGTCGAAAGCTTCGTCGCCGCGAACAAGACGTTCTGCGTCTATCTCGCGAAGGACGAGGGCATCATTCGTCAGCACGCCGAGATGAGCGGATTTCCGGCCACCAAGGTCACGGAGATCAAGCGCATGATCGATCCGACAACCGCTGCCGACTGACGTTTCCTCACTCGCGGATCGCGCCGATGGCTCGGTCCGCTTCGGAGCCAGACAAGAAAGAGATGATCATGAGCACCCCGAAGACGTTCTCGATTCCGTCTGCAGGCATGTCCCCCCACCGGACCGTCGCACGCGTGATCTGGCAGGGGATCGCATCCCTGCTGCATCAACGCAACCTCACTGTGGCAGAGCAGCAGCTGAGGGCACTGGACGACCGCATCTTAAATGATATCGGCGTTGAACGGAGTGAAATCCGCTCCGTGGTCCGTGACGGTCGAAGCCGGCGTTCGCGAATGGTGCCGTACTACTAGGACCGATACGCGCACCGTTACCTCACCCAGACGAACCGTTCCGGCCGGAGGACACGTAAGGTGTGACCCCGGCTGGGCTCACATTACGCCGGCGCGGCGATCCGGTCGGTCACTCCAGGTCCGGACATTGCACAATACCGATTAAGACACGGATCATGTTGGATGCTTACCAAGCGCGGGACAGGGCAGAGGATGCCGGACGGTCGCACTGCCCCGCCGTTGTGAGGGTCGTCGCGCTGCACTGCTCGGGCGCGGATGGACGCCAATGGCGCAAGTTGGCTGGCACGCTGGGGCCCGGGTTCGCTGTTACAGCGCCGGATCTCATCGGCTGTGGTGAGGCCGGTCCGTGGAACGGTCGGGGCATCTTCACCCTGGAGGCAGAGGTGGAGGCCCTCTCGGCCGCCATCCATGCGATCGAGGAGCCAGTCCACCTGGTTGGCCATTCGTACGGTGGTGCGGTGGCTTTGCTGCTGGCGAAGCGTTGGCCCTGCCGCATATCGAGCCTGTCGCTTTACGAACCGTCGACCTTTCAGATCCTGCGGGAAGTGCACGACGCGCGGTCTGACCTCGCCGAGATCGAGGAACTCGCCGAAGCAGTTGGACTGGGTGTCGTGACCGGCGCGTATCACGCCGCGTCTTCAATGTTCGTTGACTATTGGTGCGGCCAGGATTCCTGGATCTCGCAGCGGGAGAAGATCCGCTCACAGACGGTACGCTGGCTTCCTAAGGCTCCGCTGGACTTTCGGGCTCTGCTCACCTGCGATCTCCGAATCGCGGACTACGCGCAAATTGAGGTGCCAACCCTCTTGATGCGTGGCGAGCGCACGAAAGCCCCGAGCCGCCGGATCGTCGACACGCTCCGGGCGGCGATGCCCAACACACGAGTCGAGATCGTCCGCGGCGGCGGTCATATGGGTCCGGTGACGCATGCCGACGAGGTACTCGGCCTGATCGACACTCATATCCGATCCTGGGCCGCAGTCATAACCTGACCGCAGATGACATCTTCGCGCCGACTGCCTACCGCAGTGACGGCAGTTCCTGGGCCAGTTCGGCTTTGTTCTTGACGGTCGGTATCGTAGCCGTAGCGTCGTGGTTCGCGATCCGTGCCGCCGACGGTCGGTCACGAGGGGTGACCGCCCGTTATCAACGCGCAGCCAGCGGAAGAGGTTGATCCAAAGCTGCCTTGGCCCGGGCTCCAACCTGGCTTCTCATACACCCCCGATTTTCATGGCGAGGCCAAGCCCACCGGCGACCGCGAGAACGGGCGCGATATTCCAGTGTCGGTGGAGGAGAAGGACGCTGCTGAGCACCGCGAGGGCGGCCGCCGACCAGTCGAAGGTCGAGAAGCTCGGCAGCCAAATCTTGAGAAGGCCGAATTCGAGCTTCGATACGTCCGCGAAGAAAACATGAAGCGCGAACCAGACGGCGAGGTTGAGGATCACGCCGACCACGGCTGCCGTGATGAATGTCAGCGCGCCCCGCAAGCGTGGCTTCGAGATGATCCACGCGATGTAGGGAGCGCCCGCAAAAATCCAGAGGAAGCACGGTACGAAGGTCGCCCATAGGGCGACGAGCGCGCCCGCCAGTCCCATCAGGATTCCCGGTTGGCCGCCGTGCCGGTACGCGGCGAGATAGCCCACGAACTCCGTCACAAGAATAAGCGGCCCCGGCGTCGTCTCGGCAAGCCCGAGACCATCCAGCATCTGGCCTGGCTCAAGCCAGCCGTGTTGCTCGACCACGGCCTGCGCCATGTAGGCGAGGACCGAGTAGGCCCCGCCAAAGGTGACGATCGCTAATTTTGAGAAGAACAAGCTGAGCTGCACCAGCACGTGATCTCTGCCGACGATCAGAGCGAGCGCCAACAGCGGAATGATCCAGATGGCCAGCCAGAGGCCGACGGTTCCTGCCGTCCGGGCGAGGGCAACGGCCGCGACCGGTCGGCTGGCGGGATCGGCTTCCGCGGCCGGCATCATGAGCCCCATCAAGGCGGCGAGAGCGACGATGATCGGGAACGGCACGTCGGCGAAGAAGATCGCGACAAATGCGACGGCTGCCGTCAGCCAGTGTGCCGCCCCTTTCAGCGCCCGTCTGGAGACACGCAACAAAGCCTCGACGACGATGACGACGACGGCGGCCTTGATTCCGAAGAACAACGCCGCCACGACAGGCAAATTGCCGAAGCTCGCGTAGATCATCGCGAGGGCAAGCACGACGAGCGCGCCCGGCACCACGAACAGCAGTCCCGCCGCAAGCCCTCCGAGCGTCCCGTGCAGGCGCCAGCCCGCATAGGTCGCGAGCTGCATGGCCTCCGGTCCCGGCAACAGCATGCAGAAGCTCAAGGCGTCGAGATACTGCCGTTCCGTGAGCCACTTCTTCTCGTCGACGATGATCCGATGCATGAGCGCGATCTGCGCGGTCGGTCCGCCGAACGACAGCACGCCGATGCGCGCCCATGTTCTCAATGCTTCGCCGAAGCTCGGACTCGCACCGGAGGTGACATTGCCGTCTTCGACCGTTAAACTTGCCATAACCGACCTCACAGTGCCGCCTTCGCGGGCCAGTTGTGCGTCTCGTCGGTCGCGTCCCGGCACCAGCGGTAGAGGCCGTCGTAGATGCTAATTGCCGCTGCGAGTTGCTCGAGGTCGTCGCGATACATGCGCGAGTAGCCGAGGGAAATGGCGAGCAGTCCCGCAGCTTCCGGCGCCAGATCGAGGCGGGCCGTGTCGGCGCCGCGGACGATCCGAGCGAGGTGGCGCAAGGGCTCCGTGTCGAGACCCGCTTCGTCGAGCAGAACATCGAACGTGCACCGGTCACCACGGTGGCTCCAGAACGTATCGTCGATGTCGAACGGCGTCGCACCGAAGCGGTCCGCCACGGCCGTCACCTCCGAAGCGCCGACGAACAGAAAAACCGCGTTCGGATCGATAAAGCGCCGGATCAGCCAGGGGCAAGCAATGCGGTCGATCTTCGGACGTGCCCGTGTCACCCAAACCGTTCGGCCGCGCGCATCCCGCTCGGGTAGCTTCTCGGTCCGCACTAGCGGATGACCATCGCGCGCCCAGGCTTCGTGACCGCCCTCCAACGTCTCCGCCGCGACCCCTTCGTGGCGAAGCCACGCGGCCGTGCCTTGACTGAGCTTCAGCCCCTTTTGGCACGTGACGACGACTGACTTACCGGCGAACTCCCGCGCCCATTCGACCACGCGGCCGTGCTCTCGTCGGACCGAGCCTGGGATGAGACGAGGGTCAGCCCGATAGTCATCAGGAATACGAACGTCCACGATGGCCGGCGCGCCGCGCGTACCGATGATGCGGGCGAGATGGACTGGACTCATTTCTGTCGGAGACGGCATGCGCGTCCTCCCTCCGGTTCCGAAGGATGATGGACGCGATCTTTGGGCTGGCGCCTCACGGGGTAGTCGCGGCGACCCCTGTAACGACAGGCCTACGCGGCAGGAGACAGCTTGTCAACGGTGCCTTCTGGCAGGCGGCGCTACCGGGACGGTGCGTCAGCCGACAGCGGAACATCGGGGTTGGGCAGGCGATCGCTGCTCTACGTGGCTGCCAAGCCCGCAAGAACTCCCGCCACTAAATGTCGGCTCCTTGCAAGCGGCGAATTGCGTCGCGAGACGCCTGCAGAGTTGGAGTGATGGCGAGCGCGCGCGTGTAGTCGTCAACCGCGTGCCGAGGACGTGACGTCCGCTCATACACAGCGCCGCGGTTGTGGAATGCGATTGCCATTTGAGGACTGAGACCAAACCTGAGCCAGGAACAGATGGCGATACGTGCGGTTGCAAAGCGGTGCGAGCATGGGCGATTTTCTCCATACCGGCTTGGTTGTCTCGCACTCCTCCGTCACTCCGCCCATGCGGCGTGACAACCCTTCGCAAGCGCACGCCCAAGCGTCGTCGTCGTTGAGTTGAATACGGTCGCTCGTGGCCCGAGCCCACCGTCGATGTGACGGTCGGTCTCGAACCCATCGCGTCATCGTTCGTGATCTGTGCAGTTGAAGGTGGTTTGCCGAGGGTAAGCAGCCCTGCTCAGCGAAGCGCCGATTGAAAGGGATGATGACCCGAAGCCTCCCACGAACCATGCACCGAGCGGTCGTTCTTACTGGACCGGCGAGCCGCGCGAGCGTGCGGTTTGGCAGGCCTTGAGGAGAGCCTCCGCATAGATAGCGCGGCGCTTTCGGTGGGCCAGCCGCAAGATCTCTACGCCGGCCCGGACATGGGGAGCCCCCCTCGCCACCTCGAGCAGGCGCGCGGCAAGCTCAGTTGCATCGTCAGGATTGAAGAAGACTGCCTCAGGCGCTTGCTCCCGGTGGACGGCAATGTCGGCAAGGAGTACCCGAGAGCCGAGTGCTTTGGCCTCCTCGACAGTCGTCGACCAACCTTCGAATAGCGACGGATTGAGTAGCGCATCGCAGGCGGCATTGAGAGCGAGCACATCCTCGTAGGGCACGAGGCCTAGGTAGCGGAAATGGCTCATGACACCGGCTTCCGCCGCCGAGGACATCAGCTGGACGAAATACCCTGGCGCCCGTGGATCCTCGGTGTGACCTGTCATGATTATGGGCAGCGCCTGCCCCAGCAGCCCGTCACGCTGCAGCGTCGCCAGGGCTGCGCACACTAAGCCATGGTTCTTGTGCGCCCAAAACTGGTTCGGCATGTAGATGTAGCGTTCGGGCAGCTTGTAGCGAGCAAGGATCTCGGCTCGACGCTGGAGCGGCTTGAAGGGGTCTAAATCAATGGCAAACCGCACGACGATGGTGCGGCCCCGCGCCGCTGGATACAGCGTCTCGCAGTCACGCCGGGCGTCTTCGCTTGACAACATGATTGTGCGTTGGCTGCCGGTCTTGAACCGGAAACCGATCTCGCGCCGCCACCACTCCTGCCTCGGGAACAGGTGCGGCAGGCGCCGGTGCTGGAAATCCCAAATCCATGACAAGATAGGCCGCGGAAAGCGTCGCCCAAGAAACACATTCGATTCCCATGCTACGTCCACGTCTGATTGCAGGTAAAGTCGCCCCAGCTGCTCGTTGGTCCCGGCCAGCAGTGTTCGCATGAGCTGCCGGTTTCGCCCTTCCGTCCCTAACGCAGGATCGACAATAGGACGGCGGCCGAGCAAGCGGTCGAGCGACCCGCCCAGGCGTTCAGCTTGTTGTGGGGACAGGAACAGCCGGGCGGTCAGTTGGCCTTCGAGTTCGTCGGCAATGATGCCGACCATGTTGCGGAGGTAGGCCTCGCCGCCGGTCCACTCTCCACCCCCGATAAGCGGGAGCCCCAATGTGAGTGGTTGCGTCATTGGACGGCCGCCAGAGGCTTCGGACTTGCCGAGGCGACGTTGTCGAGGAACCACTCCACATACGAGAGCACCCCTTTTGGGAGCGGCTTGGGTGGCCACGGGCAGTTGGCCGCCAGCCAGGATTGCTCGGCCACCAAGGCAAACGGATCGCCCGGTCGAGTTGAGCCCGTAAATTCATACGTACAACAGCGCCCAGTCGCGTGCTGCCACGCCGCGCAAATAACGTCGGCCAGCTGCTCCATGCGCACGGGCGCACCGGCGGCAACATTGATGACTTGGCCGCTCGCTGCCCGCTCCATTGCCGTAGTCAGTACTGGCAGCAAGTCTTCGCAGGCGATGAAATGGCGGACCTCGCCGCCGGTGCCGCCAAGCACCAAGCGGGGCGAGCGCAAGAGCTGCATGCAGCTGTCGTACAGGACCTGCTTTCGCAGACCCGCACCGTAGACTGAAAAAATGCGCACAATCACGGCATCTAGTCCGGAAATGCGCTGCGCCCCGCTCAGCAACTGTTCGCAGACAGCCTTGTGGACGCCGTACGGCGAGGACGGTACGAGGTCCGCGTGCTCCGGAATCGGTCCGCGATGTCGATTCCCATAGACGGCAGCGCTAGACGCAAACAGCACACGCGCTCCCGGCGCATTGCGGCTTAGCCAGTCGATCAAGACAGCAGTAGGCGGCACGGCACGGTTGAAGTCTTCGAGCGGGTCCTCGAACGAGGGTCCCACCGCGCTCCCGCCAGCAAGATGGAACACGACGTCTGGTAAGCCGGTGAGCGTCGCCAGCTGATCCAATGCGGGCTGGCCGAGAGGCGCGGTCACCGAGTGGCCCGGTTGGGGAAGCGATGGGACCATGCGATCGAGCCCGCCAACAGCATAACCATGCGCAGCGAGCCGGTTGAGTAGCCGATGGCCGATGAAGCCCGATGCGCCAGTGACCCAGCAAATGTGATTCATGGCACCGACGTGCGACGGCGGGGCGGCACTGCAGCAGAACAGTCTGCTACCAGCATCGAGTACGCTCCCCTCTCAGATAGCGCGGCTACTTACGCGTACGACTGGGTTCGAGCACTCTGACCTCGCGTCCGGTAGCAGATCCACCTGCCAGAGAGGGGATCCTCTACTTCAGCAAAGGACACTAGCGCTCGAACCCCGTATTGAAGCCGTGGTTCCGAATTTGGCAGGACCTCAGCGGTCGGCCGGCGATCACGGCGAGAATTGGCCGACGACCTGCTCCTGGTCGAGGCGACCGTCGCGTAAATGAAAAATGCGGTCGAAGCGGTCGAAGATCTTGTCGTCGTGAGTGACGGCCAGGATGGAGGCCCGCTGCTCGACGGCCAGCTTGCGTAGGAGGTCCATGACGATACCGGCGCGCCTAGAATCAAGGGCGGCTGTCGGCTCGTCGGCGAGGATGATGCGCGGACGGTTGGCGAGTGCTCGCGCTATCGCGACGCGTTGCGCCTCGCCGCCCGAAAGCTTGGCCGGGAAAGCATGCTTGCGATGGCCTACCTCGAGGTAGTCGAGCAGCTCGATGGCACGCTCGCAGGCCTCGGCTGGGCTGGCGCCCGCAAGTTGCAGGACGAGCGCGACATTGTCAGTGGCATCGAGGAACGGCAGCAGATTATGAAACTGGAAAATGAAGCCGATCTTCTCGAGCCGGAGCCGCTTGAGATCAGAGCGCAGCCAGCGGCCGTCGAACACGTCTTCTCCATCGAGCTGGAGCCAACCCTCCGAGGGAGCAAGGATGCAGCCGATGACGTTCAGCAGCGTTGTCTTGCCCGACCCAGATGGACCGAGCAGCGCGACGACCTCGCCGGGATAAACTTGGAGGTTGATATCGCGTAGCGCGTCAACCCGGGTCTCACCCTCGCCAAAGTGCTTGGAAATACCGCGCATGGCAATCAACGGCTCGCGAAGCGACATGGTCAGCTCCCGAGCGCAGTCGCCGGATCGACGCGGAGGGCGGCGCGCACGCCAAGCCCGCTCGACAGTATGCAGACGACAAAGACGATTCCGAAAAGGGTAAGTGCGTTGTCCGCCTCCAGCACGACTCGGCGCGGGAAGTAGTCTTTGACGGCGAGAACCAGCAGTGCTCCGAGCGTGAACCCGGTCAGTCCGAGAGCGAGCCCCTGCGCGGTGGCTTCGGCGCTACCGGTCCTCGGCACTAGAAAGCGATAGAGTGAACACCATTCCTGCATTGACCGGGCCGAGCGAAGAATTGAACTTCGGTCGGGGGAGGTCGGCATTCGATACGTGGATGCTGATGACGCGATACGTTCGACCGCGACGCTTTTCCGTCGGGAAGCCCGCGAAAGCCTGCTTTTCACATGCTAACCACAGAGTCATTTTGGTTGACCGGTCCGATACGGGAGCGCTGGTGCTGTTCGACTCGCTGACCGTTGATCAGGTCAACGCGCTGCCGGCCGAGTTCGAGATCGTTATGCCCGAGGGTCACCGTCAGCCCGTGAGGTCCGTTCGTCGTGATGGACGAGCGATCGGCGTCCGTTTCGTTGAGGATCGAGGGCATTGAGGCCGTCAAGCGACCGTCGAGTCCGGTCTGACCGCTAGTGCGGTCACCCGAGCTGCGTCCTGAGTGCTAGCGTCCTTAGTGCAGCGCCGGAGGCGGCTTCCGGACGATGTCGAGATCAAGCGCGCGATCGATGAGACGCGCCCGCAAACGGCCCGACGGTTGCCTGTTCGCTTCGGCCGGCAGCTCAAAGGCGACCAGAAACTCGAAGGTAGTAACCGGCGGTTTTCGCTGAACAAGCATGGCTCAGTCCGCTGCGGCCCAAGGATAATGCGACCCCGGCCGATGCCTATTGCGACCAGCTCGTCATGATCGCGAGTACCTCGCTCGGCCTCAGTAATAATCAGAGTCGCGATCGTCTCTGGAGAATCTTGACAATCTGCCCGCGCCGCCTCGTAGGCAGCGAACAATATGCTCAGATCGGCCCGCTGGAAGAAGCGCGATCTGTCGACGCGTCGCTATAGCACGATGGCGCTGGCCGCAAGAGGCAGAGAAAGATCGTCACGTTTCAAAGGACCGAACCGGAAAAGCCTTCTGCGAAGGGCTAGAGAACCGTGAGGCCAAGCATCGTCGAGACGAGCGTGGGATTTGGCATCGTTCGGTTGTCCGACGAACCAGAGGTCGCCATCGCCGATCGCAGGCCGGCCACCTTCTCTGGCTGTGCGGTAAAGTCGGTTGTAGTGGGCGCCAGAATTGGAGCAAGCAATGGCGGCGGACAGCAGCAATCGAGTTGCTCGCATAGAGATCCGAGTGCGGGAGTTAGCACAGCTTTTCAACTCGCTCGACCCATCGCCGTTTCACGAGCGCGACCTTGACGATGATGCCGAGGCTTACATCATCGGTTGGGCACGCGAGTTGCCGGTTGACCTACCCATCTGCATCGCTATCCACTTGCCCGACGCCGAAGCCCAAAACGCACGTGAACGCGGGCTCGAAACGGCACTTGCCAACTACTTCTCTGAGCGTGCGGCCGCAGTAGATCGCGACCTCCGAGAGCTATTCCGAATCGGTTGGCGCTACCTGTCAATCGGTGTAGCTGTGCTCATCGCATGTCTGGTCGCAAGTCAGCTCGCGCGAGCTATCATGGGCACTGGTCCGGTGGCTCGAGTGATCGAGGAGAGCCTGATCATCTTCGCTTGGGTCGCCAATTGGAAACCCATCGAGACATTTCTCTACGACCGGTGGCCATTGCAGCGGCGAAGAGACCTGTATCTCAGGCTTGCCAAGGCCAGTCTTGAGATCTCAGGGCAATAGACTTGTTAGCCTCAGGCTTGTCTGAATCTAGGAAAGCGGACCAGCGTCCGGGTATCGCCTGCAAAGGAAGCTTTGGGTCAGTGTCTTCCGCTGGCTGCGCGTTGATCACGGGCGGTCACCACTCAGGACTGACCGTCGGCGATCCAACTCCGCGAGGACGGAGGCGATCGGCCCGACACCGACCGTCGAGAACGGAGGCGGTCCGGGCCATCAGCGGTCATGCGAGCAATGATATGGTGATACGCGAATACACGCCCTGTAGGCGAAGTTCGGCGCCACCCTTTAGGATATCCGCGGCGCCATCGTCCGTTTCGTTCTGATTTTTCCGCGATAGCACCATGCCTTCGCCCCTTCCGTCGCTGCAATGTAGCCAATGACGATCGCAATGAGGGTGCCCATCTGGAGCGCCGAGAGAGGCACGAAACCAAACACCGAACTCAGGGGCCCAAGGAACGGGATCGCGAGGGTAGCGACGGTGACCGCCATCGTGGACCACAGCAGCGAGCGACTGGGCCTGCTGCTAAGAGCGGGTCTGTGCGTTCGCAGGACGAGTACCACGGCGAGTTCGGTCAGCAGCGAGACGACGAACCAAGACGTCTGAAACGTGGCTTGGTCGGCGTGAAAGACCACGAGCAGCAATGCGAACGTCATCAGATCGAAGACCGAGCTGACCAGCCCGAAGACGACCATGAATCGCTGAATGTCCCTTACGTTCCAGCGCTGAGGGCGGGAGACGCGATCCGGATCGACGTTGTCGCTCGAGATCGCGATCGAAGGTATGTCGGAGAGAAAGTTGTTCAGCAGGATCTGCTTGGCCGCCAGCGGAAGGAATGGGAGCAGCGGCGTCGCCAGCGCCATGCTCACCATGTTCCCGAAGTTTGCGCTGGTGGTGATTGAAATGTACTTGAGCGTGTTGGCGAAGGTCAGCCTCCCGTCCTCTACCCCGCTGCGCAAGACGTCGAGATCGCGGCTCAACAAGATGATGTCGGCGCTCTCGCGGGCGACATCCACGGCCCCTTCAACCGAGATGCCGACATCGGCTGCGTGCAGGGCTGGCGCATCGTTGATGCCGTCGCCGAGATATCCGAACGAGTGCCCGGTTTTCTGCAAGGCGCGGACGATCCGCTCTTTCTGCTGGGGATCGATTTCAACGAACAGATCGGTGCGCGGTGCACGATGCCACAACGCCTCATCCTTGAGTTTCCCCAAGTCGTCGCCGGTGAGGATTGACTTGGAATTGAGGCCAACAGCCTCCGCCAGATGAACCGTGACGTATCGATTGTCTCCGCTAATCACCTTGATGCTAATGCCGAGTCGGGCGAGATCGTGGATCGCTCGTTGCGCGTAAGCTTTGGGCGGGTCGGAGAAGATAAGGAAGCCGCGAAAGGTCATGGACTGTTCGTCATCGCGACCATAGCGCGGCTTGGCCGCGAGCCTGCGCGTCGCCACTGCCAGCACCCGGAATCCTTCGGCCCCTTTCGCTTTAAAGACCGCATCGAGTTGGGCGCGCAGTTCGGTCGTGAGCGGCGTATCGACGGAATCACATTCCAGCGATGAGCAGGTGGCGAGCACGTTCGAGAACGCCCCCTTAGTGACGATGAGGTGCTGCGCCGGATTTCCATCGGCCGCGACGACGATGGTGAGCCGGCGGCGAAGGAAGTAGTACGGGATTTCGTCGATCTTGGTGAAGCCGTGCATCGTCAGGCCCGCGCTCTCGCCCGCGGCCACGATCGCGGAATCGAGCGGATTTTCTATGCCGGTCTCGAATGCTGCATTGAGGAAGGCAAGTTGGCGGACTTCGTCCGAAGGCCGATTCGCCGCGTCCAGGGCACCGTTGAGAACGATGGTGCCCTCGGTCAACGTGCCGGTCTTGTCTGTGCACAGAATATCCATGCTGCCGAGGTTTTCGATCGCTTCCAGGCGGCGGACGATGACGCCTCGCAGGCTCATGGCTCGGGCGCCGGCGGACAGGGTCACGCTGACGATCGCCGGCAGCAGCTCCGGTGACAGACCGACCGCGAGCGCAACGGCAAACAAGAGGGACTCGATTATCGGGCGACCGAGAAGCAGATTCACCGTGAGGACAAACAGGACGATGACGACCATCGCGCGGATCAACAGATATCCGAACTGCCGCACGCCGCGCCCAAAATCCGTCTCGGGCTGGCGGCTTCTAAGCCGTGCCGCGATCGCTCCGAACTCAGTCCGGAGGCCGGTTTCGACGACGAGGACCTTCGCGGTGCCGCTTTGGACCGAGGCGCCAAGGAAGACTGCATTTGTCCGCGCCGAAAGCATCGCCTCGGGCTTGACGGTTCCAGGCTGTTTTTCGACGGGGAAAGACTCGCCAGTCATGCTCGCTTCGCTGACCAAAAAGTCCTCCGCCTCGATCACGAGGCCATCGGCCGGAATCAAATTGCCTGCGGAGAGCAAGATCAGGTCGCCAGGCACGACAGTGCTCACGGGCACCACCCGCTCGACGCCGTCCCGCATGACACGGCAAGTCAGCGCCAGTCGGCGTTTCAACTGCTCGACTGCTGCCGACGCCCGGTATTCTTGAAAGAACCCGAGCAACGTGCTCCCGAGCACGATTGCAAGAATGATGGCCGAATCCACCCACTGCTGCAGCACCAGCGAGATCGCAGCAGCGAAGATGAGGATGAGTGGCCTGCCCCTCGCAGCGATACCAGGAATTAAGTTAGAACCCGGCGGCTGTCGGCCAGCATCTGGACTGGCCAGAGCGCAGCGTAGGCGAGGCCGGATGCTGGCGGCAAGATTGTCTCTGGTGCC
>JAESFG010000439.1_pt1 | contig 35891 bp, 28 predicted proteins | sample 9269371 | NCBI WGS metagenome assembly JAESFG01 (sample SAMN14506227, study PRJNA617093) | algae metagenome | isolation source: Aetokthonos hydrillicola CCALA 1050 (B3-Florida) and co-occurring... | place: USA: South Carolina | collected 2013-01-01 | reverse complement strand
TAAGAATGGATGTCAGTTCTGCTTTTTCTGAGGCTGACAAAATTACTTTTTTAGCGATTCGTGCCATGACAATAAACTAATTTATTTCCAATATTAATCATTAAAATTAAATTGTTAAAACATTAGTATCTCGTCAACCATTCTGAGTTCTTCGGGACTGAAATGGATGTTTTCCAGACCTTTTAAAGAATCAGTGATTTGTTCGGGTTTGCTGGCACCAATTAAAACAGATGTAATGCGTGTATCTTTGAGTAACCATGCCAATGCCATCTGAGCTAATTTCTGACCTCGTTGCTGAGCTAAATCGTTTAGTTTTCTGACTTTTTCCAGCACTTCAGGTGTAATGTTGCTCTCTTTCAGAAAAATGCCACTTGTAGCCACACGTGAATCTGTTGGTATGCCATGCAGATATTTATCTGTCAGTAAACCCTGGGCAAGTGGTGAAAAAGGAATACAACCTACTCCTTTCTCTTCAAGTAAATCAAGTAATCCATCTTCTACCCACCTGTCAAACATCGAATAACGAGGTTGATGAATAAGGCAGGGGGTTCCGAGTCTTTCAAGAATTTCTATAGCTTTACGGGCTTCTTCTGGTTTGTAATTAGAAATACCTGCATATAAAGCTTTTCCACTTCTTACAGCCGTATCCAAAGCTCCCATGGTTTCTTCAAGAGGCGTATTCGAGTCTGGGCGATGAGAGTAGAAAATATCTACGTATTCAAGTTTCATACGTTTAAGACTTTGGTCGAGACTGGAAAGCAGGTATTTACGTGAACCCCATTCGCCATACGGTCCCTCCCACATCTTATAACCGGCTTTGCTGGAAATAATTAACTCGTCACGAAGATTACCTGTGAAGTCTTTTGCCAGAATAGCTCCAAAATTTTCTTCTGCTGAACCAGGAGGCGGTCCGTAATTATTAGCCAAATCAAAATGGGTAATACCATTGTCAAAAGCCGTTCTGACAATTTTTCTGCCATTCTCAAAAACATCCGCCCCTCCGAAATTATGCCATAATCCGAGAGACAAACCCGGAAGCATAAGTCCACTTTTTCCACAACGATTATAAAGCATTGATTGGTAACGGTTGGAGGCAGGTAGATAATCAGACATGTCAGTAATTGTTAATGAAAAGTAAAAGTTATTTCTCAAAAGAATGCTAAATATCTCTCAAATAAAAAAGACTACCAAATCTTTAGAAAGAGATTTGGTAGTCTTTAAAAACAAGTGACAGAATTTAAAATCAGAGTATCTGCCAGATGAGTTGTTCTGTATGCTGACATTGTCTGGTATGAGAATACTTGCGTTGAGCTTCCCGTTTTGCCAGCTCACCAAAGCGTTTCATCCTTCTTGGGTTATCAAAGCACTGTTTTACACAAATAGCAAATTCCTGCAAATTGCCCGGCTGGTACAGAAAACCTAATCCCCCTTTACGCAATAATTCAGGATTGCTTCCTGATGCTGTAGCCACCACGGGAACTCCCGATGCCATTGCTTCTATGGTCACCATACCGAAAGTTTCATTGACCGATGCCATTCCAAAAACGTCAATTGCTTTGTAAAAAATCTCAGGTTTTTCTGTAAAGTTCCGAAAATGAATTTTTTGGCTCATTCCCAAATCCTCTACCAGTTGTTTGAGATAAGGCAGATATTCTTCTGTGGCATCACGGGTAGGTTCACCCATAATCAGCAATTCCACATCTTCATTTAATTCAGTGTTGAGATAATGAACCGCTTTGATAAGAAAATCTTGCCCTTTGTGAGGATCTATTCTGCCTAATATACCTATAATCCGGGTATTGGCTGAGAGTTGTAATTCTTTTCGGGCAGAAGCTCGGGTATAGTCGTTTTCAATAAATTTATCAAGCTCTGTTCCCAGTGGGATAATATGTACCTTATCAGGGTTATACTTTGTTTTTTCGCTTACTTCATTGGCAAGCCACTTTAGAGGGCTAATCCATGCATCTATAATTCCAAATCGAAGTGTATGTAATAAGTCTTTTTTAGAAACTCCTATCTGCATTTGTTGCTGGTATATCACTTTTAGCTTTTTGCAAAAACCTTTTACCCAGGCAACCATACTCGTGTCTTTGTTATTAGTAAAAAGCAGAATTTCTATATTTTCAGCGTCTATCTGCTTTGCCAGCTTTGAAGCATTCCAGATATCAAAATACTTGAAAGATTTGTTAGTATAAGAAACTGGTAAATTCTTCTGGACGGCTTTTTCGGCAATGGGAGTATCAGGAAGCAAAAACAAAGTTAGTTTCCAGCCACGCTGTTTAAGCCATTCCGCAAAACGAATGGTGTTTAATTCAAGCCCGCCAAGGCTTTTGGAAAGACATAAAATGCCAAGATGAGGTTGTGTAAAATGTGACATGAGAGAATAAAGTCTGGTTCTTACTTTTTAGAACGTAAAATTGGCGTTGGGTTTAACCTTAAATTGGTGAGGAATTATGCTTATTAGACACAAAACACTATTTATCAGACCAATCAGGATATTTAGCTGATAAAAAGTCGGATATTTTTTACTAAAAAATACTGTAATAAGCAGAATTATCCACTTTTACTTAGTGTATTTTTTACAAAAAGTATTATATTTGTTTTAAATTTTAAAATGTCAGATTTTTTTAATCAATTACGCAGGCATTTGTATCAACAGATAAATGATTTATGAAACTAATTAAAGTAGCTGCTGCTGTTCTCAACCAGACGCCTCTGGATTGGGATAATAATAAAAGCCATATTCTGCAAGCCATCGAGCAAGCCAAAACCGAAAAAGCCACCATTCTATGCCTTCCTGAACTTTGTATTACGGGCTATGGCTGTGAGGATGCTTTTTTTTCGCATAATACTACCGACATGGCATTGCAGATTTTGCAGGAAATTGTGCCATTTACCAAAAATATTATTGTGTGTGTAGGCTTGCCTGTCAGGTATCTTAACCGGGTATTTAATACGGCTTGTCTGGTTGTGGATGGGGAAATTATTGGCTTTGTGGCAAAGAAATTTCTGCCTGGAGACGGCATTCACTATGAACCCCGTTGGTTTAGTCCGTGGCTGACTGGCGAACAGGGAGAAGTAGAAGTAAATGGAGAATATTATCCATTAGGTGATTTGTTTTTTGAGGCAGGTGGTATCCGTATTGGATTTGAAATTTGTGAAGATGCCTGGGTTGCTAATCGTCCCGGACGTGAATTATATCGTCATGCCGTCGATATAATTCTTAATCCCAGTGCCAGCCACTTTGCTTTTGGCAAAATGAATGTCAGGAAACGCTTTGTACTGGAAGGTTCACGGGCTTTTGGTACTACGTATGTGTATGCTAACCTATCGGGCAACGAAGCCGGACGGGCAATTTATGATGGCTCTATGCTGATTGCTTCCGGCGGAAAAATTATTGCCACAGGCAAACGTTTTTCTTTTGCTGATTATGATGTGGTGTCGGCTGTGATAGACGTAGATTTGACTCGTTTGCAACAAGCCCAGACCAAAGCTCCTTTTTTTGCCAATAACCTTGAAAAAGATGAATCTTCGGAAGGCATTATTGTAGATTTTGATTTTCCGGACATCAAACCCACTATTATCAATTATGACGAAGCTGAGCCCTGGGAATTTAGCCCTTCTATCAAGGAAGAAGAGTTTGCAAGGGCGGTTTCACTGGCATTGTTTGATTATTTGCGAAAAAGTCGTTCGTATGGCTGGGTAATTTCTTTGAGTGGGGGGGCAGATAGTTCGGCTATCACTGCGTTATGTTATCTGGCTATTAAATTTTCTTTGCAAAGCATAGGGCTTGAAGAAACAAAACGAAAACTGGCTTATATACCCGGCATAAAAGATTGTCAGACTTTAGAAGATTTTTCTAAAGCGTTGATTTCGTGTGTATATCAGTCTACTGAAAACAGTTCTGACAATACCCGCCACTCTGCCGAAAGCCTGGCTTATAGCCTCAATGTCAATTACTTTGAAATCAATATTGATAGTTTGGTAAAGACTTACATCAGTTTGATGGAAGGTGGAATTGGCAGAAAACTAAGCTGGCAAACCGATGATGTACCTTTGCAAAACATTCAGGCACGGGTACGTGCCCCAAGCATCTGGTTGCTGGCTAATCTCAAAAATGCACTGTTGCTCTCTACTTCCAATCGTTCGGAGGCTGCTGTGGGATATGCCACGATGGATGGTGATACGTCTGGAAGCATTTCGCCAATTGCTGGCATTGATAAGGCATATCTCCGTAAATGGCTGCTTTGGGCTGAAAATGAAGGCATAAATAACGAGTGGAAACTACCCGGACTGGATGCTGTGAATAACCTGCAACCATCAGCCGAACTTCGTCCTCTGGAAATGACCCAGACCGACGAGCAGGATTTGATGCCTTACGAAGTATTGGATGCCATTGAACGCTGTGCCATTCGTGACAAACAAAGTCCGTCGGAATGTTTGCTGATGATGCAGGCTCAGTTTGGGCATATTTATACCATTGACCAGCTCAAACTCTGGACAGAGCGTTTCTTTAAACTCTGGAGCCGTAACCAGTGGAAACGTGAACGTTATGCACCGTCTTTTCACCTCGATGACGAAAATCTTGACCCAAAAACCTGGTGTCGTTTCCCGATTCTGTCCGGCGGATTTATCAAAGAACTGGATGAAATGAAGAAGATGTGAGAATTTTCATTTGATTGATTTTAAAAACGGACTTGATTTTCAAAGAATTAAGTCCGTTTTTTATTTTTATTAAAAAAATATAAGATAAATTTATCGCAAGATATTTTTATCTTAAGATAAATTTATCTTATATTTGCATAGAATTTAAAACCAACTAAAAATTATGAAACCGTATATTTTGATACCAACATTTGGAACAATTCCTTCTGATAAAATAGTAGGAAGAGAACTTGAAATTGAAAAGCTAAAGTCTTTGCTTGAAGCTAACAGCATAGAACTTGAAGATTTGAGAAGAATGGGCAAAACATTGCTACTCAAAAAATTTGCATACTTAAGTGTATTGAATGATGAGCCAATTAAAGCGATATATTTCACTTTTCAAGGTACTAAGAATGTAACAGAGTTGACTGATGTAATTTTAGATGCTTTAAGAATTGAAGAAAATAATGGTTGGCTTAAAGTACAAATGAACAAACTAAAACAACTCTACAACAAAGTAACTAACTCAAATATTGAGGTAAAGCATCAGGATATTTCATTTAGTTTCAAATTGCCTGCATTTCATGATGAATGGAAGAAAGCATTTGCGTTATCAATTGAGGACATAGCAGACAGACAAAATGGAAAAAACGAAATGTTGGTATTGATATTTGATGAATTACCCATGATGCTGTGGGAATGGATAAAAGATAATAGAGAACAAGAAGCAATGGAATTTCTAAATCTGATGAGAAATATCAGACAGACTTTAGAAGATAATTATCCCAATAGGATAAGGTTTATTTATTGTGGTTCCATAGGAATGAATATTGTTTTAAAGAAATTAAAAGATGATTTTAAATATGTAGGAGAAGCATTTAATGATACTGAAAAGTTTGTCCTTCCTCCAATGAGCAACGAAGATGCTTTATTTTTGTGTGAATGCCTTTTTATATCAGGATTTAAGTGTGATAAGAAAGAGGCAAAAAATGGCTATTTTACTAAAATTAGTCGGTACGCTGAGAATATTCCTTTTTTTATCAATAACTTTTTCATGATAATTAAGAATCAGGAAAATATGACTTTATCTGAAATAAGTATTGAAAATGCGTTACAAAAAACGTTAACAGAAAAGGGAAAGCATGAAGAAATATTTAGTCAGTTGAGTAGTCGTCTGGAAATTTACTATCCTGAAGAAGATGCCAAAATAGCCAGAAAATGCCTTAATATTTTGTCGAAGTCAGATTCTGAAATGGAGGAATCTTTGATTATGGATGCATTAAAACTACAAGATGAAAACAAAGTTCAAGATGTTCTTTACTTCTTATGGAAAGATGAATATTTAAGAAGAACAATTGACGAAAACGGAATCAGAAAATTTTCATTCAAATACAACTTATTTAAAAACTGGTGGAAACTCAACAAAGCATAAACAAAGGACTCAGTACCTTTTTGACTTTCGGGGCGAAAAGCGTAAACCCTGAAATTTTAGAAAAACTGCTGGTCGGCAGGAAAAAATTGGTTGATTCTTTAGAACGCAACCTTCGGGATATTGCCCTGAACGGAGTTAATCATCAGGCTTTGCTTGTCGGGCAGCGGGGTTCCGGTAAAACACACATTCTCAGAGTTTTGTATCACCGAATTCAGGATTTATTGGAAGCAAAAAAACTGGTGGTAGCTTACTTTACAGAAGAAGAATACGGCATAGCCGGGTATCTGGATTTTCTGATTCGGATTATCAATGCGTTTATGCGTTGGAACGAAGTCGATAAGGCAGCTTTGGAGCAACAAATTGACAGGATACGTGAAATGCCCTCTGTTAATCAGGTACAAATGGCTGAGAAAGTGATTGCTGAATACGCAGGTGAAAAGCCATTGGTAATTTTTTGTGAAAATTTTGATGAGATATTGGAAGCCCTCGGAGAAGACGGACAATCCAGCCTGAGAGCCTGGATGTATCGCCACAACCGTATTAGCATCATCGCTACTTCACAAGCCCTAAGCCCAGATTTAGGACGGGAAGACAGACCTTTTTACGGTTTTTTTTCACCGATTTATCTCAAAAAACTCGACTATGAAGACAGTCTGCAACTTTTGCAAACCTTAGCTGAAGTAGAGGGGCGTGCAGAACTTGCTGATTACTTGAAAGAAGATAAAGGCAAAGCAAAAGTAAGAGCTATTTATGAAGTAGTAAAAGGCAACCATCGCCTGCTGGTTACTTTTTATGAGTTTCTGAAAGCAGATGCTCTGGCAGCTCTCTCGGTTACGTTTATTAAAACCATGAACGACCTGAAGCCGTATTACGAAACTTTTATCCGGTATCTGCCTCCACAGCAACGAAAAATACTCTACTACCTTGCCCTTGCCAAACTACCACAAAAAGGGACAGACATTGCCAAAAACTGTTTTATTGCTGAAAAATCTATCTCCAAAGAACTAAGTGAACTACAACGCCGGAATGTGCTGGAAACCCATCCTGACCCTGACGACAAACGAAACAAATTTTATGAAGTAGCCGAACCGCTGCTACGCATAGCCATAGAAATAGGTGAACAAAAAGAAGGCATTACCAGCCTGTTTATAGATTTTCTGGCATTGTATTACACAGTTACTGACCTTGTAACGCAAAAAACGCGGTTTGAAAGCCTGATGAACAGCACAACAGACCAATCAGCCCGACAAACTCATTATTACGAAATAGAAGCCCGGGAACGAGCCTTAGCTATTAAGAATCAAGGACAGAATACTAATAAAGAAGATGATGAAACTATAAATGCGATACGAACACTCTCTGGCAAAAAAAATTATACAGAAGCCTTAAAATTGGCAGAAACAGTGCCCTTAGAGAAACGCACTAAAATTTATTTTAAGGATGTAGGAATTGTTTATGCTAATTTAAAAGAATATGAAAAAGCCATAGAATATTATCAGAAAGCCATTGAAATGGATGAAAAATGGGCTGTTCCTTATTTTAATCTTGGAATTGTTTATAAAAATTTAAAAGAATATGAAAAAGCCATAGAATATTATCAGAAAGCCATTGAAATGGATGAAAAATGGGCTGTTCCTTATAATAATCTTGGAATTGTTTATAAAAATTTAAAAGAATATGAAAAAGCCATAGAATATTATCAGAAAGCTATTGAAATGGATGAAAAATGGGCTTATCCTTATAATAATCTTGGAAATGTTTATGTTGATTTAAAAGAATATGAAAAAGCCATAGAATATTATCAGAAAGCTATTGAAATGGATGAAAAATATGCTGTTCCTTATAATAATCTTGGAATTGTTTATGCTAATTTAAAAGAATATGAAAAAGCCATAGAATATTATCAGAAAGCTATTGAAATGGATGATTCAGATAAAAATGATATTGATATCATTGAATCAACAATTACCGAATTATTAAAAAGCAAAAAAGCAAAAGAAAGCTATTTAGTAGAATTAGAAGAGTCTTTGAGAGAAATCAGCCAAGCCGGCAATCCTTTTGAGTTTATTGCCAAGTACGTCAATGTGTACAGACGTTACGTATTCGGCAAAGAAGAAAAGGCTTTATTTGAGCTTCCCAAAGAACAACGGGAGTTTTTTAAGAGGGAAATTTTACAGCAAACCTGATAAAACTATTTCTTTGAACCAGCATCTATTCATCAAGCAGATTACTAATTTTAAAAACCTATGCAAATCATCTTTCCACCCAGCCCGATTGTCATTCCCGAAAATCAGCAATCTGTTTTTCTGGCAGGGAGTATCGAAATGGGGAGTGCTGCTGAGTGGCAGGATGAATTTGCGGGAATGCTGGCAGATAAAAACATTACCATTCTCAATCCCCGACGCAAAGCCTGGGACAGCACCTGGAAGCAAAGCATTGAAAATCCTGTTTTTGCAGAGCAGGTACACTGGGAACTCGAAGGACTCGAAAAAGCATCAATAATTGTCATGTATTTCAGTCCGGAGACCAAGTCGCCGGTTACCATGCTTGAATTTGGTCTTTTTGCCAATTCTGGCAAGCTGATTGTCTGTTGCCCCGAAGGCTTCTGGCGAAAAGGGAATATTGATATGGTTTGTCAGCGTTATGGCATACCTCAGGTGTCAGATTTAAAACAACTGGCTGAGGCTGTTAAAAAACTGTTGTAAGTCTGCAAAATCTAAACTTTGATAAATTTACCACCCTACCAGTTTTTTGGCTATCAGGATTCCAGAGATATTGATGTAGTTTTTCTGCCTGATAGTCTTCCAGATACCATTGCCGGGTGTGCTGCAATCAATAAACACTATTGCCAGATGCTGACTAATCTGCACAGCTTTACCAAAGTTGTCAATGGCAATCTGGCAGTTTTAGAAAACGGAACCCTTAAAGATGTTTTCAAAGGCACAACCGACGAACTCAACAATGCTCTTTTTTACACCTATTCGCTTCATTTGCAGCATTTTGACAACGTAATTACTGCTTTACTGCCAAGAGATACAGACCTCAAATTTTTAAGAAGTACCCGAACTATTTTATCCTATTTTACCCGAACCTCTGCCCGAAAACAAGTAAAAGCTGCCTTGCAGGGAGATATTGACTTGAAATATACAACTTTGGCAGAACTGGATTTTTTGCAGCTTCTTGAAAATGAATCGACAGAGGCAGATGCAAAAAAGAGCATTGCTTTTCAGCTTGGACAAACCATAGCCCTTGACAATGGCATTGAATTATTTACAAAGGCTACCATAGCCGAAACTTTTCCTGATTTACAACCTTATCTGTATCGCCACCCTGCCACTGATTTAACTGCTTTAGCACATTATCTTCAGATTTTTCTGGAAAAGCTTGATAAACACAGACAGCAGATGACAAAAAAAACAGAATACAAGTATCAAATTGTCTGATTGAACAATAGCCCTTCGTTTATTCTCGTTTGTAAACCTAAAGCAAACTGACTTGCACTTTTTAGATAAAATTTTATGTTTTTTCAGAAAAGAGTATGTTTGTACTATTCTATCTATTTTAAACTTTTATTGTTATGATTCGCATTAAAATCCTTATTGCAGCTTTATTTTTTGCAGGTATTGCACAGGTTTTTGGGCAAAAACCTGAAGATACTGAGTTTTATGAACCTGTTCCCAATGTAGTTACACCCGGCAATACAGGTTTACAACCACTTACTCCTCCTTCAGATGCTATTGTTTTGTTTGATGGCAAAAGCCTTGAAAACTGGCAAACACTGGATGGCAAACCTGCTCAATGGCTTATTGGTAAAGATGGCTCAATTACTGTGGTAAAAGGCAAAGGAGATATTGTAACCAAGCAAAAATTCGGAAATTTTCAGTTACATATTGAGTTTCGTACACCGGCTCAGGTAGTTGGTACAGGGCAAGGCAGAGGCAATAGTGGTATTTTTATGCAGGAACGCTACGAATTGCAGGTACTTGATTGCTATAACAACAAAACTTATACAAACGGACAAACGGCTTCTATTTACAAGCAAACTGTTCCACTGGTAAACGTATGTCGTAAACCTGGTGAATGGCAGGCATATGATGTAATTTATTCAGCTCCTGTTTTTAATGAAGATGGGACACTGAAAACTCCTGCTTATATCACTGTTTTACAAAATGGGGTACTGGTACAAAACCACACCGAAATCAAAGGAACTACCGAATACATTGGTGCTCCCAAAATCATTAAACATGACAAAGGTGGCATTAAACTACAAGATCACGGCAATCCGGTAAGCTATCGCAACATCTGGATTAGAGAATTATAATGGTTTCACTGTTAAATGGTTTTATTGACAAATTGTTAACTGATTTATAATCAATAATCTAACAATAAAACCATTTAACAACTTTACTATCCCTGATAGCAGGTGATAGAAATTACTTCCTGATTTCAGAACCTTGTATTTTTACCCACAGATTTTTGTATGATATTCAATTGAGACAATGTGTGGGAGAAACAATCAAACTAAGAGCAAATCCTTGAAAGATTTCACTCTGCTTAATTTTGTACAACAAATCATTATCAATCTATCATTTTCAGATTTACACCGGAGAAGATAAGTACCAGCAAAATAATGCCTACGATTATTCGGTAATATCCAAATGCTTTGAAGCCATATTTGGCAAGAAAATCAATAAAAAACTTGATAGCAAGCATCGCTACTACAAACGCCACAGCATTACCCAGTAGCAAAATCCACAATTTATCTACTTGTTGTGTAAGCAATTCTTTTTCATCCCATACACTTTTGGCAGTAGCTGCAAACATAGTAGGAACAGCCAGAAAAAAAGAAAATTCGGCAGCAGCCTTACGGGTAAGTCCCTGGGTTTGCCCACCTATGATACTGGCAGCCGAACGACTAACGCCGGGTATCATCGCCAGACATTGAAAGCAACCTATTATAAAACCGGTTTTATAACTTACTTCGCCGGTTGTTTCGAGAGCGTTTTTTTCGTTTCCGGCAAACCATTTATCTACAAAAAGCAAAATTATACCGCCCACAAGCAACATAACTGCCACTACTGTCACATTTTCCAGCAGACTATCAATATAAGATTTCAGAAAAAAACCTACAACCAGAGCAGGTAATACAGCTACTATAAGTCTGAAATAAAAATCAATACTTTTAAAAAATCTTTTATAGTATAAAACTACTACTGCCAGAATAGCCCCAAACTGAATTGAAACATTAAAAAGTTTTACAAAATCGTTGGATTGAATGCCAAAAAGAGCTGCTGTAATAATCATGTGCCCGGTTGAGGAAACAGGCAGATATTCGGTCAATCCTTCTACTATTGCCAGAATAATGGCTTCGAGAATTGTCATGGGAAATGAGGTTAACGGATTGCAGGAAAAGAGCTTTTGAGTTAATTATTATTAGTAGTTATATAAAACCGGTTTTGCCGGCTATGAAAATCAGCAAAACCGGTCTGAAAGCCGGAAATATTTTCCTGCAAAAAAGCGAATTTTCGGGAATGAAAAAAATATATTATGGTTTTCCTGTCTCTGTTCTCAGCTCAATTAAAAGCTTATTGTACATTAGGCTTACGCAAAATAGCAAAAAACTCAACAATAAAGCCCAGTATTACCACTATTGGTCCGAGTGTAAGACCCATAAATCCAAACCCAAACTCTTCTTTATCAGAAGCCATAATAGTAAAGCCAATAATCAACAACCCAATACCTGCCAGCATCAACAGATAATTTTCTCTGCCAAAAGCCATGTTTACAGCCTTTGCTGATTCAGTAACTGGAGTATTCTTTACAGAAACAGGCTCTTCTTTTTTTATGGAATAGTTTGATTCATTTGCTTTAGAAGATGCTTTCTTATCTTTTACGACAGCCATAATAGTTTCATTTAGATAATTTATATTTTTTTCAAAAGTACGACTTTTTTCCTGAAAAGGGAAAATCAGACTTGTTAAAGGTTGTTAAAAACCTGTTCCTGATACATAAAAACCCTTTCGCAAGGTATATTTTTATAGTCAAACATTTGTTCTTTCTTCAGACAACCATAATTTGCCGTCTGATCTATTGATTCTATGAAAAAAATTGTATTCAGCACACAAAAATATCAGTACCTGCGAAATGCTATCGTTACACATCAGGATTTGGAAGCGGGTGAGGTGGAAGTAAAATATTTTCCGGATGGAGAACGCTATCAGCGTATTTTATCAGAAGTAGACGGCAGGTCAGTGGTTTTAATCGGAGGTACAATTTCTGATACTGACACGCTTGAGTTATATGACCTGGCTTGCACAATTGTAGCTCATGGTGCTTTATCACTATTGCTCATTATTCCCTATTTCGGATATGCCACCATGGAAAGAGCCGTAAAACATGGTGAAGTAGTAACTGCCAAAACCCGTGCTTATTTGCTTTCATCTATTCCGGCTACCTCTACCGGCAATCGCGTGGTTTTACTTGATTTGCATACCGAAGGACTCCCCTACTACTTTGAAGGCAAAATCCGGGCAATTCATCTCTATGCCAAACCTCTAATTATTGAAGCCTGTCGTGAGCTTGCCGGCAACGATTTTGTGCTGGCTTCTACTGATGCCGGGCGTGCCAAATGGGTCGAATCTCTTGCTAATGACATGCATGTAAATGGAGCTTTTGTATTTAAAAGGCGTTTGTCGGGCGAAGAAACCGAAATCACATCCATCAATTTTGATGTAAAAGATAAGTATGTCATTATTTATGATGATATGATACGAACAGGAGGGTCTTTAATCAATGCTGCCAAATCGTATCGGGATGCCGGAGCAAAAGCCATTTCAGTAGTAACTACACATGGCTTATTGGTTGGAAACAGTCTTGAAAAAATTAAAAATGCCGGGATTTTTGAAAAAATTATTACTACCGACAGCCACCCCAATGCCATTACTCTGCAAGATGACTTTCTCAGAGTCAAGTCTATCTCCAGATTGCTATTAGAAGAAATTATGAAGCACTAAAAAGTAAAAAACACCTGCTAAAGCAAATGAGCAGGTGTTTTTTATATATGTTATGAGAAACTTTTAGTTTCTGGGATGTATATCAGACCCTCCTGAAGCATCAGTATTAATAACCTGAGGTTTACCTGTGTAATATACATCGCTGCCACCTTTGGCTTTAATTTTTATATTTTTTTCAGCATGAACATGGGCATCAGAACCGCCAGAAGCATATACCTCACAATCGCCTGAAGTTAAATCGCTGGCTTTGATATCACTGCCTCCTTCTGCATGAGCAATAAAGGTTGCTGCTTTGCCTGACAAAAGAGCATCTGAGCCGCCTTCCAGATGCAATTCCAGAGAAGTAGCACTCACTTGTAGTTTTATATCACTGCCTCCTGTGGCATGACAAACAAGTTTTGAAAGTTCCAGCATATTCTCAGAATACACATCTGAACCTCCATTGGCTTCAATATAATCCAAATCTTTTACAGTCACATATACCCTCATTTTAGTAGTTCTCATAAAAGATTTTTCGTGCCATACTTCCAGCACCCCATTGTTTACCTCAGTTTTTATCATGGACAACAGGTTATCATCTGCTTCTACCGATACGGTTTCTGCACTGCCTTTAGAGATATATACGTCAACTCCCAAACGGGCATGAATGGCATGAAATCCGGAGAGTTTGCGATCTTCTTTGAGCACTTTACCACTACCATTAATCCACTGGGCATCAACCTGACAGAAGCAAAGGAAAGAGAGAGTTAAAATCAGAAGTATCTTTTTCATAAAAATAAGTTTTTCTTAATACATCTATCAGATGCAGGCTACAGAAAAAAGTTGCAAAAAACTGCGTTTTTTATTCAATTAGTTCTTCTAACCCTTCTCTGGGTGCAGTATGAAAAATAATTATAACTCGAATAAAATCTATAGTAATCACCAATTAAAGACTATCAAAAAACATGATTCGGTTATTTTTTTGTATTAATTCCCAAAAATTCTGTTTTTAATTTTTTAAAGTACTACCCGCAAAAGTTGTTTCCAGAGAAAAAAAGCCTCATTTTCAGAAAAAACTTTTAGAATTAACCTTCACCCCACTTAATATAGTATGAACCCCTCTGTTATTTGTCCAATCCAAAATTCTGAGGAAGCCTTACCTTATGATTTTTCAGAAATAGAACCTCTGCTTAGTTTCCTAAAAGAAAACAAGGAATCTCCTGTTAATCAAGCTTTTCCGAGAGGAACAATTACGTCAGATGGCAGACTGGATTTATGCAAACAGGCATTGGGGGCAGAAGGAGCAAGTTTTGTGGCAGAGGCGTTATGGAACAATCGGGTTATTAAAAGTATTTTGCTGGGTACGGATTCAATAGGTAATGCAGGGGCTGGTAAAATAGCTATGCTCATACAGCACAATCCTGTACTTGAAACAGTATATCTGGGTTGCAATTATATTGAAAAAGAGGGGATTAGTGAACTTACTCAGGCTTTAAAGACAAACAATAATGTAAAAGCTCTGTGGCTCAAACGCAACCCTGTAGGAACTGACGGAGCAAAACTTATTGCCGATATGCTTCGGCATAATACAAGCCTTCGTACGCTCGACCTTGTCAATACACTACCGGGTATAGAAGGACTGGAAGCTATCTGCAAGGTTTTGGAAGATACCAATCGAACTCTGGAAAGATTGTATCTGGGTGGAAATTATCTTACTTCAGAAGCTGCTTGTCTTATTGCAAAAGTATTAAAGAAAAACTCATCGCTCAAAGCTCTTATGCTTAGTGTAAATCAATTTGAAAACTCAGGTGCATCTCAGCTCGCAAATGCTCTGGCAGAGAATACCTCACTCGAAGAGCTGGGTCTTGCCAGTAATGGCATTGAAGACGCAGGCATTATAAATATTTTACAAAGTCTTATCAATCACCCGACTCTTTATCATCTGGATTTAGGTCATAGCATTTCTACAAAGGTTTTGGGTGCAAAAGCCAATAAAATAGCAGGAGAAGCTATAGATCAACTAAAAGATTTTCTGCAAAAAAACACATCAGTCCTGCATTTTAATCTGTTAGGTATCTCTTTGCCTAAAGAAAAAAGAGAAGAAATTATTACAAGTCTTACTCAAAATCAGGTCATTCAATATTTTAGTATGAATGGCAAACCCAGTGAGGAAATATCTAAAACACTGGAACGGAACCGGAAAGCAGCCAAATCAGCTATACAAATTGCCTCTGATGTACTAGCTATTCAAAGTGTGTATCGCTAAAAGCAAAAAAACCTGAAAATCAGGCTTTTTTGCTTTTCTTATTTATTCCAAAACAGGGAATTATACCAAATCCTGTACATCCAGCATTCCGATTGGTTTTTCGTTTTCTACTACTACCAGGTTATCAATTTTGTGCTTTTTGATAAGATCCATCGCATCATACAACAAAGCATCTGCTGTTACATAAACAGGAACTTTCATTTCAAATTCATTCAGCTTTTTCTGCAAAGCATCTTTTCCACTGTTTTGCAACAATCTTCTCAAATCACCGTCAGTAAAGATACCTGCCAGTTTGCCTGAACCATCTACTACTGAAACAGCTCCAGCCCCAGATTCTGTCATTTTTACGATAGCATCCAGCACAGAATGCGAAAGTTCAACAGTTGGATTATTGGTAGCAGCTTCTTTTGCTTTGACGGTAAGCAGGCGGGTATGTTCTACAAACTGCTGAGTACCAACCTTGGTAAAGTTGTTGTCTGTCAGTTTTTTCATTACACCCCAGGGAACAGTAATCGTATGAACACCAATGTTTAAGGCATTACGTACGTGTTCAGGATAACGAACAGAAGAAAACATTACTTTGGTATCGTATCCGTAGTAATTTACAGCTTCTACACACTGCTCTACCAGTCCGAGAGCATCATGACCTTCATCCTGCAAACGACCCACCAGTGGACAAACGTAGGTAGCCCCTGCCAGCATTGCCATATAAGCCTGCTGTAAGGTATAAACTAAGTGGATATTTACCAGCAATCCTTCGTTTCTCATTTTTTTACAAGCTTTGATAGCTTCATTGGAAACCGGCATTTTAAAAACAGTCTTGTTTTTATCAAGTCCCAAATCAAGCTGACGATAGGCTTCTTTCAGCATTTCATCGGCAGTATCACCCAGGGCTTCTATCTGAAGAATATCGACCATTTTAGATAGCTTCACAATAGCAGCATCAATATCCTTAATACCATGACGGTGCATAAAAGTAGGCGTAGTTGTTACACCTGAAATAATGCCCAACTGAGAGGCTTCTTCTATTTCTTTAAAATCTACAGAATCTAAGTATAATTCCATGTTTTGAATTGTTGTTTTGGGATTTTATGGGTAATCTAAAAAAGTGGTTGTATTGTATATTTTGTACAACCGAAATTAAAATTAAAATTTGGTTAGCAGTGAATACCCTGCCGGCTTGCCACTTTTACTATAAGTTTCACTCTTTACAAGTCCTTTGCCAGGTGAAAGATATTCTGTTACAGTATAATTAAACTTTGTCATTCCGATAGAAGTAGTACCTACTACCATCTTTGACTGAAAAGTACCTTCATATTTTATTTTATAACATTCAAATGTACCGGCAGGTGTAGTGACAGATTCTTTACCTTCAACTATCCGGTTTTTGATTTCAATGACAATTGTAAATGAGGTAGTACCGGTTTTCTTATCAATCATATCCATGGTCATCTCTGCATCAGGCAGTTTTTGTCCGGCTTGCAATTTAGACGGGGTTTCAAGATACTTGCCTTCTGCTTTTACTTCCATGTTCTTATACGCTTCTGTCTGTGAAGCCGGAACCATAGCACGCATATCCATCAACAGAACATCCTTATCACAAATTACTTTATAATCAGATGTCATGGTTTCTTTATCTTTGTCGTCAAAAGATTTAGTATTCATCTGTGCTTCAGTTTTAGTACCAGAGTGAGATATATCCTTTACAGTATAAACCACCCGAGATGTCTTTTTGTCTTTGGCATTAAAATGTTGCAATTCATACTCCTTTCCTTTTATCAAAGGATAATAACTATCACAATTTTGAGCTTTAGCAGCAATAAAAAAGCAGGTACAGGCAATCAAAACTAAATTTTTCATAATAAAAACGGTTTAAGATTGAAAAAACACTACCTATTATTACTTTACTTTCTAGAAAAAGGTTGTTTACGATACAGCCATGTGACAAAAACCCATAGCCAAACAGAAACCTCTTCCCAAATCAAATTATACACCATAGTGCATCACAGCCGTTTCACGGAATTTGAGTTCTACCTGATGCAACTCTATCAGAGGCTTAATAAACTCTTCAAGGTCATATACACACAACTGACTGGCAGCATCACAAAGAGCCTTAGCCGGGTCGGGGTGAGTTTCGATAAATACTCCATCAACACCAGCAGCTACACCAGCACGGGCGATGGTAGGCATTACAGCCCGATTGCCACCTTTGGGGTCAGCAGAAGGGATGCCATATTTCCGGATAGAATGAGTAATGTCAAACACAACCGGATAGCCTGTCTGGTTCATAAAATAAAAAGCACGGGGGTCAACCACTAAGTCGTTGTAGCCAAATGTAAAACCTCTTTCTGTAAGAATAATCTGGTCATTACCTGATTCTACAGCCTTCTGAGCCGGGTTTTTCATATTATCGGGAGCAAGAAACTGTCCGTGTTTGATATTGACAACTTTGCCAGATTTGGCACAGGCAACCAACAAATCGGTCTGCATACACAAATAGGCAGGTATCTGAATCACGTCGAGCACTTCGGCAGCAGCAGCTACCTGAGATGGATAGTGCACATCAGATAAAACCGGAAATCCAAAATCTTTTTTAATTCTTTCGAGAATACGTAAGCCTTCTTCCAAGCCGGGTCCTGTGTAGTATTGAAGAGAGCTACGGTTATCTTTCTGAAATGAAGATTTGAAAATGAGGGGAATGTTGAGCTTTTCGGTAACTTTTTTCAGGTATTCGGCAGTAGTAAGCATTGTTTTTTCATCCTCAATCACACAAGGACCAGAAATTAAAAACAACTCATCTGCTCCGCAATCAATATTTCCGACTTTTACGATTTTTTTCATCTTAACAGTTTGGTTTATTGCAAATTATTGGCAGGGTCATTGATTTTCAGCAAATCCGTAACAGCTCGTAAGATGCAGTTACTTTGTCAGAAACCAAAAACTCTGATTCAGTTTGCAAAATTCTGAAAATAAAATCACATTTTTGCGATGAATAACATTTTTCTTAGTTTTAACCCTGTGTCATTTCTCAATACTTATGAAAAAAAATTTCCACTTTACAGGTATTTTGCTGGCTCTGGCGGTGTGTTTATCCGGCTGTGAACCTAAAATTTCCAAAGAGTTAAATCAAAAATTATCAGAAGAACATCAGGCTCTGATTAAAGAGCAAAGTATTTTGGCAGACGAACACAGTGGTTTTGAGAAAGAAATCAAAGAAATGGAAACTGAATATTATGATGTGGTAGAAACTCCTGATAGTCTTTATACTTTTAATCTTAAAAATCACAAAAATGCCCTTGCTGAACATGGAAAATTGCTGGAACAGCACCGGGAAATACTAAAGCAACATACAGCTATTGTTGAAAAACATGCTTCTCAGAAGATTATGGATGAAGAGTTTCAGAAAGAGCATGCCCAACTGATGGATCGCCATAACCGCATGAAAGCTGAACATGACAAGATAAAAATGGAACACGAAAAATTTGAAAAAGAGCACAGGATTATTATTGACAGCTATCCTCCCGAAAAACGTAAAAAGAAAACAAAATAAATCTTAATAACCCGAAATTATGTTTTCGGGTTATTTTTTTCTTACCTGTAATTCAACATTCAAATGTTTGGAGCGACGGCTTAAAAGCTCTTTTTTTGTCAGGTTTGAGTTCTCTGTCAGAAATTAGATAGTTCTGCATTTCATCGCACTTATAATCATTTTTATTCGTAAAATCATTAAAAAAGGTTATAAAGGCTTAGTATATTGAGAGACAAGTAAATAGACGAACCCCGCAAGGGTTAATGTGTTGATAATTAGCATTCCAAATATAAATCCTTACGTGGATTTAATGATTATTAATTCTGACTTAGTGCTTATCACAAAAAGAAGATAGTATCAGAAAACAGGATACTTAGAGGAAAAAGCAATTGATTGGAATCTACAATCTCTTTGAGATGCCTGATGGTACGGGAAAGAAGGTTATAAACTGATTGAATGGATAAGGACATGACCTCAGCAATTTCTTCATGGCTCAGGTCATGGTAGTAACGTAGATAAATAATCTCTTTCTGTCTTTTTGATAAATGATTTAACAGGTTCCGTACTTTTATTACACTTTCTCTCAAATTTTCGTCTTCAATGATGTAAGTCTCTACCGAAAAAATTGCCGGAAAATCTGCTTCCATCTCAATATTTTCAGACTCCAGTATTCTTTTTGTTTTTTGTTTTTCTCTTACAATTTTGTTTCTGAGTGATTTAAGAAGATAAGTACGAATAAAAGCAGGCTCAGTAATAGTTTGTCTTTTATTCCAAAGTTCCAGAAATAAATCCTGAATGGTATCTTTTAAAAATTCTTTATCTCTCGAAAATTTTAATCCATAATGAAACAGCCTTTTGTAATGAAGCTTTACCAGACTTCCAAATGCCAGACTATTATCTTCTTTAAAAGATTTCCATAATATCCTTTCATTTTCATCGGACATAAACCTGCTATTTTTATAATTATTTGCTAATATATATTAAAAAATTGAGATTTTTTATAACTTTTCAAATTTAACAATACTTTTTTACAAAAAACCACACAAAATCAAACACTTACAATTTTCATCTGTCAAAAATGCTGAACTAGTTAAAATCTTTCTATTTGTATTCCCAAAGCTATTAATATATCCAAAAAATTAAAATATTTATTCAAAATATTATATTTAAAAAATATTTTTGTTAAGCAGGATAATTGCTATAATATTTGCCTGTTTATAACCCAATTTTCGTTCACAGAAAGTTTATGCAAGCCCGATACACAACAGTTATTGTCTCAGTTGTAGTCCTTATTACTGCCTTGTCGCTTGCTTTTCGATATTTTTCAGCACCTGAAATTGATTTTAACGCAGACATTCGCCCAATACTCAATACCCGTTGTATTTCCTGTCACGGCGGGGTAAAAGAATCGGGTGGTTTTAGCCTTTTTTCCAGAGAAGATGCTCTCAAAACTACCAAATCCGGTAAACCTGCCATTATTCCCGGAGATGCCTCTGCAAGTGAACTCATTCGCAGGCTTATTTTGCCAGAAACGGATGAAGAACACATGCCTCTGCATAGTCATTCACTTTCAGAAGAAGAAATCAGCAAACTAAAAATATGGATTAATCAGGGTGTAAAGTGGCAGCAACATTGGGCTTATATTCCACCTGTCATGCCCGAAGTCCCAACTGATAAGTCTGGCTGGGCAGAAAATCCGGTTGACAATTTTATTCTGCAAAAAATTAAAGAAAACAAACTCAATCCTTCTTCACCTGCCAACAAAGCTACCTTGCTCCGCCGGTTGAGTCTAGATTTGATTGGATTACCTCCTACTGAAAAGGAGGCAGATGATTTTGAAAAAGATAATACTGCCAATGCCTATGAAAAGCAGGTTGATCGTTTGCTGGCTTCTCCTCATTTTGGAGAACGATGGGCTGCGATGTGGCTTGATTTGGCACGCTACTCTGACTCCAAAGGTTATGAAAAAGATGACATGCGAAATATCTGGCGTTTCAGAGATTATGTAATTCAGGCTTTTAATGAAGACAAGCCTTTTGACAAATTTACCATAGAGCAACTGGCTGGTGATTTGGTTTCCGAACCTACTCAAACTCAGCTGATAGCCACAGCCTTTCACCGAAATACAGCGAATAATGATGAAGGAGGAACTGACGATGAGGAATTTAGAACAGCAGCTCTGATTGATAGGGTTAATAATACATGGGAAACCTGGCAGGGGATGACGATGGGATGTGTACAATGTCATTCTCATCCATACGACCCTATCAAACATGAAGAGTTTTATGAATCACTGGCTTTTTTTAATAATACCCGTGATGAAGATGTACCCAGCGAAGCCCCTACTTTTACTTTTTACCAGCCGGACGATGAAGCTAAAATTGAGGCATTAAAAATCTGGCTTAAAAGTGAGTTACCTCAAAATCAGGTAGCTAATGCTGCTCATGAACTGGAAAAGCTGCTCAGAGTTACAGAGCCCAAAATTCACCCTCATTCATTCGATTCACTCACCAACGCTGCTCTGATTGATGGTAAATGGTTGGGAGGTGGGCATAAAGGTTCGGCTGTTCTCAGAAATATAAATCTTACCGGAAAAACACAAATGCTACTCAGTCACACCATCGACCAAAATGGGAGCTGGCTGGAAATCAGAAAAGATAAGCCGAATGGTGAAGTGCTTGCCTCTTATCAAATTAAGAAAGGAGCCAGTGTATGGAATCGAAATGATTACCAAAAAGTATTTGTCCCTATTAAATCTGCTGAAGGCATACATACGCTGTATTTTTCCTTTTTTAATCCTACTTATAAAAATCCTGAAGATTATGTAGTTTCTATCGAATGGCTGCTGTTTTTACCAGATTTACCAGGTCAAAACAAGACTGGCTTTCAATCTAAAAGAGATACTATTGTTGCTTTACTCAACCGAAAAAATACAGATAAAACACCCATTTTACAGGAAAACAATACTGAATTTCATCGAAAAAGCTTTGTATTCACCAGAGGCAACTGGCTTACAAAGGGCAAAGAAATACATCCTCAAACACCCGGAATGATGCCCGATTTCAGCAAATATCCTCAAAACAGGCTGGGGTTTTCGCAATGGCTGGTTAGTCGTGACAATCCCCTGACTGCCAGAGTAACTGTTAATCGTTTCTGGGAACAGATTTTTGGAACCGGCATTGTAGAAACGCTGGAAGATTTTGGGTCACAGGGTATCAAACCTACTCATCCAGAATTGTTAGATTATCTTGCTTTAACTTTCAGGGATGATTATAAATGGAGTGTAAAAAAATTGCTGAAATTAATAGTTATGTCTGCCACCTACCAGCAAGACTCCAAAGTAAGTCCAGACGCTTTGCAAAAAGACCCGACCAATCGCTGGCTGGTACGTGGGGCAAGAGTAAGGCTTACGGCTGAACAGGTAAGAGACCAGGCATTGGCAGTAAGCAATATACTAAGTCTGAAAATGTATGGTAAAAGTGTAATGCCCCCGCAGCCTGAAGGAGTTTGGCAGGTAGTGTATAATGGAGCTGAATGGAAAACCAGCAAGGGCGAAGATGCTTTTCGTAGAGCCATTTACACTTTCTGGCGACGGTCAGTACCTTATCCCTCTATGATAACCTTTGATGCTGCCGGCAGAGAAATCTGTCAATCACGGCGTATTCGTACCAATACTCCCTTACAGGCGTTGGTAACATTAAATGATACAGTATATGTAACAGCAGCTCGTGGACTGGCAAGTCGAATGCTGAAAAGCAATACTGTTGATGCTCAAATCAAATCCGGTTATAAATTGATTCTTTTCCGGGAAATTACTCCTGAAAAATTCACTATATTTAAGAATTTATACCAGAAGGCATACGACTATTATTCATCACAGCCACAGGAAGTAGTGAAGTTTTTAGGAAAACAGGCAGCTTTACTACCTGATGCCAAAAAGCAAGCTGCCCTTACAGTAGTTGCCAATGCTATGCTAAATCTGGATGAATTTGTGATGAAAGAATAGAAAATTGTTTTTTATACTTTAAATGATATTTTACAGTAAGCAATATGAATCTTTTAGACGAATTTCTTTTCAGGAAAAACCAGTATCTTACCCGCAGACATTTTCTTAAAAATTGTTCTACAGGGCTTGGTGCTATGGCACTGGCATCTTTGACAGGCTGTCTTTCAGATAAAAATAATAGTGCCGGAAATTCAGGTATTACCAGAGATTTGTCAAAACCTTTTGCAATACTTCCTTCTCATTTTGCCCCTAAAGCCAAAAGGGTTATTTTCCTGCACATGGCAGGCTCTCCTTCACAGTTAGAATTATTTGACTATAAACCTGAACTCAAAAAGCTGGACGGATTAGATTGTCCGGCTTCTTTACTGGAAGGGAAAAAATTTGCATTTATCAAAGGTGTTCCTAAAATGCTGGGACCACAGGCAGAATTTAAACAATATGGGCAAGCTGGGAGCTGGATTTCTCATCATTTGCCCGAATTCGCAACTGTATCTGACGAAGTTACTTTTCTGAAAGCCATGTACACCGATCAGTTTAACCACGCTCCGGCACAACTGCTCATGCAAACGGGTCATGCCCGGCTGGGTCGTCCGAGCATGGGAGCTTGGGTGACGTATGGCTTGGGTTCGGAAAATGAAAATCTGCCCGGATTTATTGTATTGCTTTCCGGTGGAAAATCGCCGGATGCCGGAAAAGCCGGCTATGGAGCAGGCTTCTTACCAACAGTATATCAGGGTGTTGAGTGCCGGAGCAAAGGAGAACCCGTTTTGTATGTATCTGACCCGGAAGGCATGAACCGTGATTTGCGAAAAGCTACTTTGGAAGCCATCAATGATGTGAACCGGATACAATACGAGGAAACTGGTGACCCTGAAACGATTTCCCGAATTTCGCAATATGAAATGGCTTTTAAGATGCAAATTTCAGTGCCGGAAGTGATGAATATTGCTGACGAACCTGCTTATATCCACGAAATGTATGGCACTCAGCCCGGTAAGTCTTCATTTGCCAATAACTGCCTGTTGGCAAGACGACTGGTAGAAAAAGGGGTTCGGTTTGTGCAGTTGTTTGACTGGGGCTGGGATTCTCATGGCAACGACCCTTCCAATGCCCTTGATAAAGGTTTTTCTAACTTGTGCCACAATATCGACAAACCAGTTACTGCCTTACTGAAAGATTTAAAAATGAGAGGATTGCTGGAAGAAACATTGGTAGTTTGGGGGGCAGAATTTGGCAGAACGCCCATGCAGGAAAACCGGGAAGGCAAAAAGATGGCGTTTAAAGGCAGAGATCATCATACTGAAGCCTTTACCGTATGGCTTGCTGGTGGAGGCATTAAACAAGGTTATACGTATGGAGAAACCGACGAAATAGGTTATTATGGTGTCAAAGATCGAACCTCGGTGTATGATTTGCAGGCTACCATTCTCAATCAACTGGGCATGAATCATGAAAAACTGACTTATCCGTTTCAGGGCAGAAATTTCAGACTGACCGATGTGCACGGAAAAGTAATAGATAAAATTATTGCTTAAACTGAAAGTTTATGAAAAATATCCGGTTTGCTTTTTTCGGACTTTTATTGGTTTTATCGAGTTGTGCTGACCCTGTTCCACCTGAGATTGAGGCAGAAATGGCTAAACTTCCTGATAAAGTAGATTACAGCCTGCATGTAAAACCGTTGCTGTCAGACCGCTGCTTTGCCTGTCATGGTCCGGATAAAAACAAGCAGCAAGCCGGACTACGGTTAGACATCAAAGAAATAGCTTACGAACGCAATAAAGAATCTGGAAAAAGAGCAATTGTACCGGGAAGTTTATCAAAAAGTGAGCTTTACAATCGTATCATTTCAGCCGACCCGGAATATACAATGCCCACCCCGGAAAGCCATCTGAGTTTATCTAATGAAGAAAAAGCCTTGCTTGTCAAATGGATTCAGCAAGGAGCAGAATACAAAGAACACTGGGCTTTTATAAAGCCTGCCAAAACAAATTTACCCGAAGTAAAAAATAAGACTTGGGGTAAAAATGAAATAGACCGTTTTACGCTTGCTAAAATGGAGAAAAAGGGCTTAAATCCATCTCCTGAGGCTGACAAAGCTACCTTACTGAGAAGAATTTCTTTTGATTTGACCGGATTACCCCCTTCTCCGGGTGAAATTGACGCTTTTTTGCAGGATAAATCCCATGATGCTTATGAAAAAGCGGTTGACAGACTCTTGCAATCACCTCACTATGGAGAACGTATGGCTGCTGAATGGCTGGATGTGGCAAGATATGCCGATTCTCACGGGTATCAGGATGATGGCATGAGAAATGTTTTTCCTTACCGGGATTGGGTAATCAGGGCTTTTAATGAAAATTTATCATGGGATAAATTTACTACCTGGCAACTTGCCGGAGATTTATTGCCGAATCCGACAAGAGACCAACTCATTGCCACCTGTTTTAACCGCAATCATTCCCAGAGTCAGGAAGGCGGGATTATAGATGAAGAATACCGGACTGAATATGTAGCTGACCGTACCAACACGTTTGGCAAGGCTTTTCTGGGTTTAACAATGGAATGTGCCAGATGCCATGACCATAAATATGACCCTATTTCGCAGAAAGATTATTATTCGATGTTTGCTTTTTTTAATCAGAATAAAGAATCTGGCGAAGTTCCTTATAATGGTGAGGCTTCTCCAAGCCTGATGCTTCCCTCAAAAGAAACGACCGAGCAACTCAAATTTATCAGAGAAAAAATAGCCCCTCTTGAGCAAAAACTAAATCCTGAACAGCAAATCTATAAAAAAGGCTTTGACAACTGGCTTCTGGAAATTGAAAATAAAAAAACGGATATTCAGACGCTGCAAAATGGATTGCTCTTACACCTCAATTTTGAAACAGGCAATGATTCTACTTACATCAATACTGCCAAAACCGATTTGAAACCATACCCTGTCGGAGACAAAGACCGTCGCCCTCTGTTGGTAAATGGCAGATTTGGGAAAGCCCGTCAGTTGCGTGGAGATTGTGGTATAGATGTAATCAGCAAAATTGATGAAAAAGCAAAAAAGACAGAAGAACGCTATTATCAGGGTTTGAATTTTGAGAGAAACCAGCCTTTTTCACTTTCTGTCTGGTTTAATATCCTCAAAAAAGGAATTAAAGGACCTCTGGTAAATAAAAACAATGGTGAATTTGAAGGGTTTAGAGGTTACGATATTTCTCTCAATGCTGACGGAACACTTACCATACTCTTCAGTTATGTTTATCCGGCAAATTGTATAGAACTTCGTACAACAGAAAAGCTACAACCCAACCAGTGGACAAATATCATACTTACCTATGACGGCTCTGCCAAAGCCAAAGGCATAAAACTGTTTCTCAACAGAAAAGAATCGGTTACCAGACTGGTTACTGATAATCTTACCAAAAGTATTTTGCATGGACCCCACAATACCAACTGGAATTATATGCCTTTTGAAGTTGGGAAAAATGTCAGAGAAACCATTGATAACCTGCAAGTTGATGAACTCAGGGTTTATAATCGCAGACTCTCGTATCTCGAAATTTCAGCTTTGGCAGACAACAGTACTGACCTCCAAAACTATAGAGTCAAAGCCGATAAAAAGGTTTTATATGAATTTTATCTCTGGAATTTTGACAGAGATTTTGCTGCCGGTCAGAAAGAAATCAGTCGTTTACGTCTGGAAGAAACCAATGTTCTTACCGATATTCCTGAAGTAATGGTCATGCAGGAACTTCCTGTTTCGCAAAGCAGAAAAACCTTTATCCTGTCCAGAGGTGCTTATGATGCCTCAACAAAAACAGAAGTAAAGGCAGCTACTCCTGAAAAATTATCAGGTTTTGACTCAAAAAAATTCCCACAAAACCGACTGGGGCTGGCTCTTTGGCTCAATGATTCAGAAAACCCATTAGCAGCCCGAGTGGCTGTAAATCGTTTCTGGATGATGATTTTCGGAAGAGGTATTGTAAAAACACAGGAAGACTGGGGAAATCAGGGAGATTTGCCTACCCACCCGGAATTACTGGATTGGTTGGCTGTCAGTTTCAGAGAATCTGGCTGGAATGTAAAAACGTTGTTAAAGAAAATTGTGATGTCGGCTACTTACCGTCAGACTTCCATAGCCGATGCCCGGCATCAGGAAATTGACCCGGATAATTTGTTACTTTCCAGAGGCAGTAGTTATCGTTTATCTTCTGAGCAAATCAGAGACAATGCTTTGGCTGCCAGTGGCTTGCTTGCCAGAAAAATTGGTGGGCAAAGTGTTTATCCCTATCAGCCTGCCGGATTGTGGGAAGCCCTCGCTACCCGTAACAAAGTGCATTATGAACAGGGACATGGTGAAGATTTATATCGTAGAAGCCTTTATACAGTCTGGAAACGCAGTTCCCCGCCACCATCCATGATGACTTTTGATGTACCAGACCGGTATTTCTGTACGGTTCGTCGTCAGAAAACCAGTACTCCTTTACAGGCTTTGATTCTGATGAATGACCCTCAATATACGGAAGCAGCCAGGGTTTTGGCAGAAAGAATGATAAAAGAAGGCGGTATGGATATTAACAAGCGTATTGAACTGGCATACAAAGCATTAGTAAGTCGTTACCCCCGACAAAAAGAACTGGATTTACTCAAAAAAATGTACGCAGAGGAATTATCCCGGCTACAAAAAAATCCTCAGCGAGTAAAAGAACTATTAAATACCGGCGAATATCCCAGAGATAACTTGCTTAACTCCTCAGAAGTAGCAGCCTGTAGCATAATAGCCATGACCCTGCTCAATTTTGAAGAAACCGTAATGAAGAGATAAGACCTAATACCTAAAAATATGAAACCTGAAGAAGAAATAGCTTTTCAGATAAACCGGAGAGAGTTTCTTGCCAAAACCAGTCTGGGTTTGGGGGCTTTTACGCTGGCTTCGTTGCTCAATCCGTTACAAACCCTAGGCAATGTATTAGATGACGACCTCAAACTTCCTCATTTTGCTCCGAAAGCCAAACGGGTTATTTATCTTTTTCAGTCGGGTGCTCCTTCACAGCTTGAGCTTTTTGATTACAAACCCAAACTCAAGCAAATGTTTGGAAAAGAGTTACCTGAATCTGTAAGAAACGGACAAAGGCTGACAGGCATGAGTTCAGGACAGAAATCTTTTCCTTTGGCAATGGGTAAGTTTGAATTTGCCCAGTATGGCAAAAGCAGGGCTTGGCTTTCTGATTTACTGCCTCACCACCGGGAAATTGTGGACGAGCTTTGTTTTGTAAAATCTATGCATACCGAAGCCATCAACCATGACCCGGCTGTTACATTTTTTCAGACTGGTTCACAGCAAGGTGGTCGTCCGAGTATCGGTTCATGGATAAGCTATGGATTAGGTTCTGATAATAAAAATCTTCCGGCATTCTGTGTATTGCTTTCACGACCCCGTGAAGGAGACCAGCCTTTGTATGCCAAGCTTTGGGGAAATGGTTTTTTACCATCGCAGCACCAGGGAGTCATGTTTCGTTCAGGCAATGACCCGGTTTTATACCTCAAAGACCCTGCTGGCATGAGTCGGGAAGATCGTCGCCGGATGCTGAATTATTTATCAGAACTTAATAAAGACCAATACCAGCAAAATCTCGACCCTGAGATTAATGCCAAAATTTCGCAATATGAGATGGCTTATCGTATGCAAACTTCTGTGCCGGAAGTAATGGATGTATCTAAAGAACCTGACTATATTTTTAAAATGTATGGCGATGATGCCCGCAAACCCGGTACTTTTGCTGCCAATTGTCTGCTTGCCAGAAAACTGATTGAAAAAGAAGTACGTTTTGTGCAACTTTATCACCAGGGCTGGGACCAGCATGGCAATTTGCCTAATGACATCAAAATCATGGCAAAATCGATTGACCAAGCTTCTGCTGCTCTTATCAAAGATCTGAAACAGAGAGGATTGCTCGAAGATACGTTGGTAATATGGGGCGGAGAATTTGGCAGGACCAATTACTCACAAGGCAAACTGACTCCCGAAAACTACGGCAGAGACCATCATCCCCGTTGTTTTACTATCTGGATGGCAGGAGCCGGCATAAAAAAAGGCATAACTTTCGGGGAAACTGATGAATTTGGTTATAATGTCATTAAAGACCCGGTTCATGTACACGATTTTCAGGCAACACTCATGCACTTGCTGGGCATTGACCACGAAAAATTCACCTTTAAATTTCAGGGAAGACGCTACAGGCTTACCGATGTTCACGGAAAAGTAGTCAAACCTATACTTGCTTAAAAATATTATTTTCAATGCTTTTTCTTGACATTTCAGATTTGTTTTTGTTTTTCGGCAGGCTTCATCCGCTGGTAGTTCATTTTCCGATTGGTTTTCTGGTAATTGCCTTTTTGATGGAAATTGTAGCCCGCCAGCAAAGGAATACCGGACTTTCTCAGGCAATTAATTTCGTATTATTCTGGGGTTTTATTAGTGCTGTACTTGCTTGTATCTTTGGCTGGCTTTTATCGCAAAATGGCGATTATGACGAGAATGCCCTTGATTTTCATAAATGGACGGGAATTGTTACAGCTATTGCCTCAGGCATCGTTTATTATCTGAAAACACAAAAAGACAATTCCCTTGCTATCCGATGGTATTTCCCTTCTTTTATCGTAGCGATGCTGCTGCTGACCGTTGCCGGACATTTAGGGGGAGATCTTACACATGGTTCTGATTATCTTACTCAGCCGTTGGCTTCTTTATTCGGAGGAAAATCTGCTGAAAACAGTTCGTCAAATCTAAAACAAGCCCAGCCGGTAAATCCTGAAACGGCTATTTTTTACCAACATCTTATTGTTCCGATTTTTGAGCAAAAATGTTATTCCTGTCATAATAAAAATAAGCAAAAAGGTGGGCTACGTATGGATACCCCAGATTTTCTGACAAAAGGTGGAAAACACGGAGTAGTAATAGTATCAGGAAAGTCGGCAGAAAGCGAACTTATCAAACGAGTTTTATTACCTGAATCTGATGAAGACCGTATGCCACCCAAAGGCAAAACCCCTCCTACCGAAGAAGATTTTCTCCTGCTAAAATGGTGGATTGATGCAGGTTGTAGTTTTGATAAAAAAGTAACAGAACTGGATTTACCAGCTGAAGTAAAGAAAATTATTGAAAGCAGATTAGGAAATGCTACAGATTCTCCGAAGAAAGAATCGGCTGTTTTGAGTTTGCAAGTTCCTCCGGCAGATACCAAAGTAATAGAGGAATTAAGAAAAAAAGGTGTCCTGATTACACCTGTTGCCAACGGAAGCAATTTGTTGGAAGTCAGTTTTGTAAATGCTACCCGACAGACAGATGCTAATCTCGAAAAACTGAGTTCTTTGTCAGAGCAGATAATTTGGCTCAAGCTGGGCTCTACAGATATAAGCGACAAAGGCATGGTAAGTATTACCAAACTCAAAAATCTGCAAAAACTCAGTCTGGAGAATACCAAAATTACTGATAATGGCTTACAAAATTTAAAAACACTGTCTTATCTGGAGTACTTAAATCTCTATGGAACGCAGGTAACAGACAAGGGTATACAATGGCTTTATCCACTCAAAAATCTGCAAAATCTGTATATTTGGCAAACAAAAATAACGCCACAAGGAGTAACAGACCTCAAAAAAAACCTGCCATCTACACAAGTAACAGCAGGTTTAGAAATAGCCAATTAATAATCTATTGACAATCAGGAATCTGATTCTTCTGCCTCCTCTTCATGATATGTCACATCCCAGGTATGGTCGGCAAGCATGGTTACTTTTGCCATGTATTTCTTAAAAGGAAAACTTCTTCCCCATTCCTGTGGAGCTACCAATGACAGCAAATCAGTACCATCTTTGCGTTGGTACATATAGTAAGTTTGTCCGATGAGAGGTTCAAAGCCCACTGCTGCTGTATAAATTCTTTCAGAAACATCTATCCGCTCCTTTATTCTTTTTGCCTGCTCTACTAATAGCTCCATCTGCTTATAAATCTGAGCCATCTGCATATCAGTCTGCTGACGCATAGCCGTTACAGCTCTTCCCTTCACCTTTCCCATATCTTCCGGCTTAATCACAGCCCCACCTACTGTATGAGCAAAAGGCAATAAGCCTGGGGTCTGAGCTATCTTGTCATAATCAATATGAATTTCTTCAGGTTCTTCTGTCATTATTTCAAAAATGTTGTTTTGTGAAAAACATTGTAAAATTACCAAATGTTTTGTTTTGGGGAAAAAATAGATTGTACGTTTGTCTGCTCAAACAATTTATTCATCTCTTGCCTGATTAAGTTTATCTAATTTTTTCACAAAAATGTACTATTACTAATTTTCTGCTCTTCAAATCTTCCTATCTTGCTTCATCAATTAACATTAAACCCCAAGAAAAACAGAATCATGAGCAAATTTGATGAAGCCCTCGAAACCTATAAAACAGCTTTGAAAGATACGCTGAAAATTACAAATTTTGATGAAGAAGCCCTGAAAGGGATTGCCAAATCTTTAGGACCTTCAATTTATAACGATGATGCATCTCTTGTTTCTTCTTCCGACAAAGAAGAACTGGAACGTGTAAAAAAGAATTTTTTAATTGGAAAATTAGAACTGGCTGACAGTGCTGAGCTTGATTCTGCTATTACAGAAGTCATTACGAAGTTTGGTTCATCTAATCGTAATAAATATCGTGCTATTTTTTACTACCTCCTTGCTGAAAAGTTTGGTAAATTAGGTAACTACAAATAACATTTTTCTTTTCATCAGGTAGTAGTCCCGGCAATCTATTGCCTGATGAAAAACTCTATCGCCTCTTTTGAACATTTTTATTTGTAATTTTGTATTCTTGAAGGAAAGAATATGGAAGATTACAACATTCTCACACTCCCTAACGGCATACGAGTAGTTCATAAACAGGTAACTCATACCAAAATAGCCCATTGTGGCTTTATTTTAGACATTGGCAGCCGTGATGAAAAGCCTCATCAGCAGGGAATTGCCCATTTCTGGGAACACATGGCATTTAAGGGAACCCGCAAACGCAAATCATTTCATATCCTCAACCGACTTGAAGCAGTTGGTGGAGAACTTAACGCTTATACTACCAAAGAAAAAATTTGTTTTCATGCCTCTTTTCTGGATAATCACTACGAAAAAGCAATGGAACTGCTCACCGATATTACATTTGATTCTGTTTTCCCTGAAAAACAAATTGAGCGGGAGCGAAGTGTAATTCTCGAAGAAATGGCAATGTATTATGATTCGCCGGAAGAAAACATACAGGACGAATTTGATACTGTAATATTTGAAAATCATACACTTGGCAATAATATTCTTGGTACTCAGGAGAGTGTACGTTCATTTCAGAGAGAAGATTTTAAGGCTTTTATCGCCGAAAATCTCAATACAGGAAGAGTGATTTTTGCCTCTGTAGGCAATCTGCCTTTTTCTAAAATAAAAGCTTTTGCAGAAAAATATTTATCAGATATTCCGACATTCTCAGCCACCCCTGAACGCAAGCCTTTTGACAATTATATTCCCAAACGCATCAATAAAGAAAGAACCTTAACACAGGCTCAGTGTGCTATCGGTAGTACAGCTTATCATCTTACTCACGAAAAACGCATTCCGTTTGCCATGCTCATGAATATATTGGGTGGACCGGGTATGAACTCACGGCTTAATCTGGCTTTGCGTGAAAAACATGGATTGGTTTATGCTGTTGATGCCAGTTATACGCCTTATATTGATACAGGTTACATGGCTATATTTTTCGGGACAGACCCTAAACAGCTTTCAAGAAGTAAGTCGTTAGTTTACAAAGAATTAAAGAATCTTCGTACGATCAAACTTGGGAATCAGCAACTTCATTCTGCTAAAGAGCAACTGATGGGGCAACTGGCAATGGCTGAAGAAAGTAATCTTAATTATATGCTGATGTTGGGAAAAAGTTTGCTTGACACTGAAAAAGTGGAATCGTTGGCTGAAATCTTTGAAGAAATTAAGAAAATTACTGCTACTGAACTGCTGGAGATTGCCAACGAGCTCTTACGGGAAGACTTGCTTAGTGAACTTAATTATCTGCCTGAAAACTAATGAACTTAGATTCTGAAGACATCTACGAATACATTGAATCACAGACCTCGCCTGAGTCTGACCTGCTCCGGCATATCACTCGTGAGACATACCTCAAAGTAAATATGCCAAATATGCTTTCAGGGCATTTGCAGGGTCGGGTATTGGCAATGTTTTCGCAGATGATACAACCCAGGTATATTTTGGAAATTGGCACTTTTACGGGTTACTCAGCTATTTGTCTGGCAGAAGGACTTGCCGAAAATGGCAAATTGATTACCATTGACATCAATGAAGAACTTGAAGATGCTGTCAAAAGTTATTTTGAAACAGCAGGCATCGCCAATAAAATTGACTACCGCATTGGGAATGCCTTGGAAATCATTCCCGATCTTACCGAAACTTTCGATATAGTTTTTATTGATGCAGATAAGCATAATTATGCCAACTATTATGACCTCATTTTTGACAAAGTGCGTAAAGGTGGATTTATTATTTCAGACAATGTACTCTGGAAAGGGAAAGTAACTGACAAAAACCCAGATAAAGACACTCAAAACCTGATAAATTTCAATAAAAAAATACAAGCTGACACAAGGGTAGAAAATCTGATTTTACCTTTGCGTGATGGTATTTCGGTTGCCAGAAAATTGATATAGTGTATGTATTTTTTGATTATCTTTGCGTTATCTAAGTAAACCTTTGTTGCATTTGTCCTGAAAAGTTTTATTTAAACCCACCCTTCACAGGATGAAAAGTAGAGTTCTTTCTTGCATTCTCATATTATTTTGTGTATCACTTACTATATCTGCCCAAACCCGTGATATCAATGTACCACAGGAAATGGAATTTGCAGGTGTTCAGCTTTTAATAGACGATTATGCCCGGGCTAAAATCAAAGATTTTGCCCAAAAGTTAGTTCGCAGCGAATCACATTTTAATATTCTCCGGGACAGGGTTTATCGTTTTTTCCCAGTCATGGAAAAAATTCTCTCTGAAGAAAAAGTGCCTGATGATTTTAAATTTCTGGCAGTTCAGGAGAGTGCTTTACTGGCAGATGCCGTTTCTACTTCCAATGCAGTAGGATATTGGCAATTTAAAAAGCCAACTGCTCTCGAAATGGGTATGGTAGTAGATGACAATGTGGATGAACGAAAAAATATAGTGGCAGCTACCAAAGGAGCAGCACGTTACCTGCGTCGTAATCAGATTTTTACCAAAAACTGGATTCATACCCTGCTTTCTTATAATCTTGGTCTAACTGGTGTGAGAAATACCATTAAATCAGGTGAAATAGGTGCCAGCCGTATGGATATTGATGGCAACACACATTGGTATGTGATACGCTGTCTGGCTCATAAACTGGTGCTTGAGCAAGAAATGAGCAAACGTCCGGAAACTACACTTTCTCTGTTTATCCATTCAGAAGCCAATGGCATGACGTTGGAAGAGCTTTCTGCAGAAATGAATGTTCCACTCGAAACCATGAAGTTATATAACAAATGGCTATTGACTCCACGTGTACCGGAAGGTCGTATTTATCATGTGGTAATTCCGGTGGACTTTAATAATGCACCTGTTGTTTCTTCTAAAGTAAAACAGGAATTACCTGATCCGGAACCTCCTGCCATAGCTGAAACAAAGCCTGAAGTAAAAAAAACAACTCCGGCAGTTTACAAACCTGTTTTTAAGGTTGTAAATGAGAAAAAGGTGATTCTAGCCCAAAATGGCGATTCCGAAGAGAAACTGGCAGAAGAAGCTGAGCTACGTTTTTCACGATTTTCGAGGTACAACGACCTGAAAGCTAAAACAACTGAAAATGTACAAGCTGGTGAAATATATTATCTGGAGAAAAAAGATAAAAAAGCTCATACAGGCTATCATACAGTGAAAGCAGGAGAAACGCTTTGGCAGATTTCTCAAAAATATGGTATCCGTTATGCTTCACTTCTGAAACTCAACCGGATGGATGCTAATGAAAAGGTACAGCCTGGACGAATTCTTTATCTGAAAGACCGACGACCCAAAGATGAGCCTGTGAAAATGGAAAAGCCTGTTGTCAAAAAACCAGAGGAAAAGAAATCAGAACTTGCTGTAAAGCCTGTAACGACAGTACCTAAAACCGAAAAAAATACTCCTGAAATTTCCAAGTCGCAACCAAATAAAAAAGATTCTGTTGTAACCGTAAAAACACAAAAAGAAGAAAGTCCTCAAGTAAAGACAATAGAAAAACCACAACCAACAGAAAACACAAAATCAGAAGAGAAAAGTGCTTCACAACCTCAATACAAAACACATACAGTAGCTCTGAAAGAAACATTGTTTTCTATCTCCAAGCAATATGGAATTTCGGTAACTGACTTGCGATACTGGAATAACCTGAGTGATACAGATGGAATAAAAACAGGACAGGAACTGATTTTCAGTAACCCGATGGAAAAACAGAAAGCAAATCAACCGATTGTTTCTAAAATACCTGAAACAGTAGCAGACAGTACCAAAGCCACTGCCATTATTCGTCAATTTGCTCCTGAAGAACTTACTGAACACATTGTGCAGCCGGGTGAGTCGTTATTCAGAATTGCCTGGGACTATGGTATGACCGTACCTGAACTGATGAGTGTCAATGAAAAAACTGAATCAAAAATTAAAGTAGGCGAAAAACTAAAAGTAAAAACTAAAAAATAGCTATAAAAATACGACTAAACTCAAAAACTGCTCTTTACAATTTATACTAAGTAGTAGCATAGTATTGAGGAAAAATCTATAATGACGAAAGTCCTAAACAATACAAAAAGTACGACAAATATTGCGTAAGTATAAGGACAAAAATAACCGAAATTTATTTTTATCTTTGTTTGATGGGACGTAAAAGTAAACATATAATTTTGACAGATGAAGAAAGAAGGCGTTTGGAAGAAGGCTATAAACAAGGGACAA
>JAESFG010000438.1_pt1 | contig 36754 bp, 25 predicted proteins | sample 9269371 | NCBI WGS metagenome assembly JAESFG01 (sample SAMN14506227, study PRJNA617093) | algae metagenome | isolation source: Aetokthonos hydrillicola CCALA 1050 (B3-Florida) and co-occurring... | place: USA: South Carolina | collected 2013-01-01 | reverse complement strand
GCACAGAAGCTTGTTTTAGAAGCCTGATTACCTACTTGGAAACCTGCATTTGGTAGGGGATGGATAGTTACAGTTAATTTTTCTTCAGTATTATCTAAAGTGTAGATGAAAGTAATTGTCCGTTCTTGTCCCTTTGCCAAAATATCTTTACTAGCTTGGTCAATGTTACTTGGTTGGAAGAATTTTTTGCTTTCCTCAACCAAAACACCCTCTCCCTTAAGAGAGCCATCCTTCGGTTCTAGGGTAAATTGGTACTTATGACGATCGCCTTCACAGAAAAACTTTTTCTCCAGTAAAATAATTGGACGAGATCGGGTTACTACATAACTGGCTGAAGTTATGTCGCTAATGCAGCGATAGGGGACACAGAAATCTGCAACCACAATATCTTTACGCTTCTGCAATTCTGGAAGCAGTTTCTCTAAGGAGGAGATTAAATCTTTTGTTGGTAACTCGTCAGGGAAAGATGATGGTAACAAAGCAGCTTTTTCGATTGTTTCAGTTCGTAACTTTGCTACTTTGAAGTATTCAGGATCTTGCTCTATTTTCAGAAGGTCTTGAGCATCTTCACCATCTACATAAACCAAGATAAAAGTACCACCTTTAGGAACCCCACCCAGATGTTCCATACCAGGATGTTGTTTGGCAAATTTATCGAATAATTGCAGTTGCATCACTTGCTCTAATCGCTGCTGATAAGTTCTGAGCAATCCTTCTAATTCCTGATAATTTAGTTGCTCGGCGATTTCCTTGTTACCCATTTGGTATTTTTCGGTATTAAATGTTTCAGGTAAATCACTTAACAAACCGTAAAGGATCTCAAAGTTTCTAAACTCTGGCTGTAAGATGATGGGTGGTTCGTTTGGCTCAACACTCACAGTAAAATGATTCAAAGAAATTAAAATAATTTCATTGTTGTTTGGAGAACTGCTACTTTGAGAAGCTGGGGATTGTTGGTTCTCTTCAGACGTTAGTACTAGCTTGAGGTAATAATTTGATGAATCAATTACAATTCCATAAGTAACTTTATATTGAGAGCAAAATCCGGCTTTTTCGTTGGCTACGCGTTGTTTTTTCAAAGCTATGGCATCAGAGGAAAGTTCGGAAAAATCGAAGATCACATTGTTAAAGTCGTCGAAGCTATTTGCTTTAGTTTCGTCAGGTTGGGTAACGTAACGAGCGATATGCCGATTGCTGTCGTCGCAGAGGTAAAGTTGAAATTTAGTATTTGTTGGATTTTGCGGTTCAACTGGGTAGAATTCATAATTTTTCGGTTTCCGAGCATAATCCAAAATCGGATTAAACAATTGGCTACTAGTAATAGATCTGAGATTGGGCTGATCAAAGAAAAACCGCTTTAGTGTTTGGAGAAAGACATTCTGTCTCCATTTCTTTTTCCAGAGTTGCTGAAAAGTATATTTGATAAGAATAAAGTCAATTTCTAAATCAGAGAACTGCCCAGATATGTTTTGCTCTTGGATACTTTTTTGGCTACCAAGTTTGAGAGAGATGACATCAAAAGGCAGATTATATTGCTGTTTATAGTTCTGGAGTTGTAGGAGCATATCGCCCTTCGACTTACCGATATGTCCCTCAATCCGGTAAAAATTATAGCCATCCAGTCGATAGATCAAATCATTGAAGACAGATGAATTGTCCCCAGAACTGTTCTTCGGAAAAAAATAAGCAGGATGGCGATCGCTCCTTCCTTTACGGTAGGCGTCGTAGTTCCAGTATTTATATAGGTTAGGATAATTCAGGTAGTAAGGGATTGCTTGCTCGCTCAACAATGCCGAGCGGTCTTTACTTGGCGTAATTTTGAGTGGAGTTTTATAAAACGGTAGCAGGTAAAAACTGTCTTCTGCACAGAATTTTAAAAGACGTTCATAAAGGTATCGAACTTGCTGAAGGCGAACCTGATTACTGTTGTAGATCGGGGGTTGGGTAAAATGAGTACGATAGGGAGAAGTGAGTATATATCCTTTGCTCGGTTCATTTAGTAACTTATTTGATTCACTTGATATTGGAGGAACCAGCCCCAGCATCAGAAACTTAGGAAAACGTCGAGTATCAGGTGTGCAGTCATCCGTTAAATCGAAAGCAGCCTCAGCCAATTCATAGAAAGCAGCAACCAGTTGACTGAGATAATCGTAAAAATATTGTAGAGCATAGGTTGCTTCTGGAGCCTCAACTGTATTGGACTTTGGCTTAAAGCTGTTGAGTCGTTTTTTCAGGTTGTGCTGTAGCTGACTAAAATCATGACCCGAATCCGGTTGAAAGGTAGTAAAAAAAGGTGAAAACAACCTAAACAGCTTGGGAAATGCTTTACCGATTTCCGCGATCGCATTATCACAAACCTGGTAATAGTTTTCCCAGAATGTTTTATAGTCACTAATTTTTGTTAAATCTATACTATTGCCAGATTTGCCAGATCGTGTATAACCAAAACGTTGTACCTTGGGGGCAAAATCTGTGAATTTTTTATGGTTACTGTCAAATTCTTGGAGATAGTGATTGCGTACGGTAAAAATTGCCTCAGGATCAATCCTTTGCCAATGTGAGGGTAACTGATCCGTCTTAAGTAGCTTTTTCTTAACTAGAGTAAGAGGTAGGAGAAAAAAGCGGTAAACTAGACTACGCTCCTGGCTGGGGTTATTGTAGTCAAGTCGGCACTTATCTCGCTCCACATCCTGAAGTTCACAAACGATCACCAGTACGCGATCGCTCAGCAAATCTTTCTTGAGAGTTTGTCCTTTATTGCTGCTTTTCTCAAATAATTCTATGACTTTGAAATCTTCAGATTGTCCAGTGCTGAGGTGTGGCTCACTGGGAGCAAACAAAGTAGAAGACACCGACAATTTGTCTTGATAATGGGTGAGCTTCGTAGTTGACAAAGCGATCACATAACCTTCGGAAGTAATACCACATCCGGCGGAGATCTCTATCTGCGCTTTTTGAGTTTTATCCGTGCTGCTAACCTCCAGCCCACAAACAATTCCCATACCGATTAGGTAGGCACGGGTAAGCCGATTTTGCTCATCTAGGTAATTGACAAGGTTATTTAGGTCGTCCTTGCTCAACACCTGCTTAGATGTAAATATAGGGTAGCCGTTGTGGCTAATAATGGTGTTGATATTGTTAATCATAGCTGGTTCCTAGCACAGTTTGGTTGAGAATAATTGGCTCATTGTCAGGGTTACTTGTATGGGTGTCGATCAAAACACCATGGGGATAAACACTTTGCAAATCAGGGAGGATTGTTAAAAGATCTTTGAGTGTTCTAGTTAAATCGCAACTATTCCGGGCTAATTCCTTAAGCCAGTTAGAATAAGCAACTTCAAACTTCGCCATCTGATGCAGATCCAGCCAAGTGATTTTCAGCGCAACGTGGGCGGGTGCTTCTAGTCGTAAGGTACGTTCAACGAAACCACGGAAATCCATATTTCTAAAGCGCTCTGGCCAGTATGGGAGAATAATGCTAATCCAAAAAGAGTAGGGATCTTGCCTAGTTAAACGCCACTGCTGTTCCCCTTGGTTTGTCATATCATCCTCCGTCACAAAGATGGGCAAAAATGGCGGTTCCTCAGAGAGCGAAAAATTCTTTGGCGGTAGCAGGAGGATATGCTCCAGCACATGAAAACCTTCATCATTGATACAGCTTTGTATTGCGCTAATAGCTTGATTTCGCTCAGATTTACTAGCATAATATTGGGTAGCAAAGAATGGCTGTTTGCCGTCATTGGTTAGCTCCCAACCATAAGGGCCATTGTGAGCATCTATTAACCGGAAATTATCTGGCCTTTGAGCCAGTTCTAACAGTATATTGCCGTATTGCCAAGCTTTTTCCTCTGTAGGTTGGGGTTGCTGGCTCTTTAGTAGTTCCGTCTCTTTTTCCTTCTCAAGATAACCAACATACGCAGGCGATAGTGAAGTTATCTCTGTGCTCAGACGAGCAGTCCGCACGAAGAGAAATAGACGGTTGATGGCTGCATCACGCTCAGATGCTGTTGCATAGTTTTGTGGATGGATAGCGACTACAGTGTTAATATCCCGTGGTCGGCTCAGTACCCGAAAACTAAAACCATCTGAGGTTTGTGTGGGGAAAATTGCTGCTGAGTCTAAGATACCTAATAGGTTACGATAAAAGCGATCGCGGGCGGCATTTTCATTCTCTAATAACTCTGTGCCTTGTAATAAGGTGACTTTTTGCCAATCTACTAACCGGAAGCGATAGCCAGAGGTTGTTTCTGTAACCGATTCAATTTCTAAGAATGGCTCAAGGGAGTTCAGTCGCTTAAAAGTTTCAAAGGGATTAGTCTGTGTGGGTGTTATTGCTAGTACTTTACCTGTTTGATCAGTAATACCCAAGCTATAGCTTTGATTAGCTCCACCTTGAACAAGGCTGACGTAGCGGCTCAAGTAGCGTAAATGTTGTGCAAACTTACTAGCAGCATTCCAAGCATCACGTTCTGAAGTATATGATTTGAGGCTTTGCAGGAAGATTTGCTCAGTAGTTTTATCTTTTAATGTAAATAGATAGCCCGTGTTAGACTTTTCTACTGTTAATTTAAATTGATCGTGGTTAACTTGAATGTTACTAAACCAGCGTCGCAGTGCTGTTTTCCGTCGTTGTCGAGTTGAGAAACGCTCAGTACTTGCAGCTAAAACTTTTCCTTCTGTATCGACTATTCCATAACCGTAGATGGTTAATACCACCGCAGGACCAACAGTTTCTACGACGGTAGGGTCATATTTATAACTAAAGATCTTGTAAAAATCTTTATGTAGGGCTAAAAGCAAAAACTTCTCTAAAGCAGCTTGAGCCTCTTCTTGGGTGGTGTAAGTTTGGTAGCTAGTTAATGGCTTCTCGACACCACAGCTAACAGAAAAGGTAAAACTAGCATGATTCAAAACTTGATAATGACACAGGTTACGCCGACGCACATCTTGAAAACCCAGTAAGCGAGAAACCCGCTTTTGGAAACCAGACACGTTTTCAGTGTCCGATGTAGCGTTGCAGTTGCAGTAATTGAAGGCACGGAAGCGATCGCGACTCAGGGAAGGATAATCTTGTAAGAACTGGGCTTTGTGGTGAATAATTTTGTCCGGGTCTTCCTGGATGATCTGGTACTTAAATAGCACATAATCAGTAAAAGACTCGGCAAACCGTCCCAACATATGATCAAGAAAACGGTTACGGCGATCGCGGTAAATCTCTGTTTCTTCTTGAATCGAGTTGAGATAATCCTGACCATTGCGAAGGATGGCGGGCTTGTCTGGAAAATCCAGAACTTGGTTAAAATAGGTATGCCATTTGTCTTGCTGGGGAGTCATATAGTCATTTTGCTGGTCAACTTCCCAGGAAAATAAGTCACGCACATGGGCAAGTTGGGCGAAATAGTTGGCTAGCAACTGATCGAAAAAGACCAAGTATCCTTTTAACTGACGCGCCTGGGCTTTACGCAATGCAGAAGCCGTTTCTGGCAACCCTTCTTCACTAATACCATAAGTTAGGGGAAAATCGTGCTGAATTGAATAGTGATCAGCTAAGTTATAATAACTACCTTGAGGTACAGCGAGATTCAGTTCATAATCTTGCCGTAGGGCTTTGGCGTAGGCAGTTTTTTGTTGATGATAGCGGCGTTTAACCTCATTCACATCTATGGCAATGGGCAAAACACTCTTAAAAAGTGTGACGTGGCAATGCTCAATCCCTAGTACAGGACTGTAACCTTCTGTTAAGTGTAAATACCAGGGGTGGTTCGACTGCGCTAAACCATTAATAAAGTTAGTAATACTAAGCCGCTTAACTGTCGCTACACCCGGCACTTTTAATATTTCTTGGTATAAATCTGAGGTGTAGATGATCTTAGGCGGAGTCAGGGCTTCGAGTTCATCTGGATCAATAAAGCCATGACTTGTATAAAATTTATCACTCGTAACCGCAGGTCTACCTGCAAAAATCTCCGCTATACTCTTGCCTTTATCTAACAATTCTTGGAGGGTGTAGAACCGCAAAGGAGGCGAGATCAATACCTCTAATCTTGTATATATATTTACTAATACGTCCTCGGCATCAGCATCAGCTGTTAGTTCAATATCACAACAAATACCAATTTCTTCGTCACCCAAGATGACAATATCGTGGACATCCTCACAGAGATTGCGATAGTTACGCAGCACAGCTTTCACTTGATCGAGGGTATCAGACGAAGCAACAGCTCGCTGTCCGCAGGCGTTTTTTATCTCCTGATCATCAAGGTCAATATATACAGTATAGAGTCCACGGGGATGAAGACGTGGGGCATTTTCTTGTGACAAATGATTTGGGGGAGTCGTTTTCAGAGTGCTGCTAGCATAGTCTATGTAGATAGCTGGCTCGTAGGTTGTTAATTTTCCAAGCCTTGCGTTGCGGACACCAGGAATATCAATTAGGAGCTTGCGTAAGTCCAAGTCGGTGACTGGATTACAAGTCAAGATTTCATCAGGGGTAAAAAAGTTGTTCTCCTCGCTTTTAGCATCTAGTGCTAGTAAATCCTGAATATCTAGGTTGTTGCGGTAGCCTAGATCCGTGACAGCATAGCAAAGCACTTCTAAGATAGTCACACCCGGATCATGCAGGTTGTAATCAGTCCAGAGTTTACCAGACAGAGCTTGTAGGTGCGTGATTCCGATGTCCCTTAATGTTTGAAAATTGAGGTAATCGGGAAATTCGGGCTGACGCTTTGAGATACTTAAATATTCTAGCATGGACTTTAGAAGACTTTAAGAGATAAAATATTACAAAGCAATACTGATTTTTTTCAGGCTGCACCAGTGAGCAGGTGATAGATCAAACTAGCAAACAACCAAACAAATGCGATCGCAACTCCCAATAACAGTAATGCGATCAATCTAAGCAGTTGCTTCCAACACAATTCCATCTTCTGTTTGCAGTCAGTAAATTCTTTACGTAGAGTTGCCAAATCCTGCTGAAGCTTGTCTACTCTGTGCTCTAGTTCCTTAAGTGATGATTTCCATTGATCACCTTTACCTGGTTCCTCGTCAGTTTTGGCACAGATTTCATGAGTCATTTTCATTTCCCAGAGTGCGCCGTCATAATAGACTACGTCACCTGGTTGGTAGGCTTGCTTTGATTTCCACACCCCATGAAATTTATCTTCTCGCTTATTCAAGAGGGAGTTGATTAAATAGACAAAATGGTTAGCCGATAGATGAGTGTTATTTTTGAATAAACTCTTCAGTTCGGTACGATTTTTCAGAGTCATGCTGTCAGCTGATGTGCTTATCATAGTTCAATTTTTTTATGAGTGTTGGTTGTCTGCTTGTAAAATGATGTTGGCTAGTGCCTCATAGCCTAAAGTGCCAAAGTTATGTTTTTCATTAGCAGCAAGGGTAGTGACTTCTTGAATAATGTGGGTTTTACCCGTGGTTTCAGGCGAAACCGAAGTGAGAACAGATCGCGCAGTTGAGGCGATCGCATCTTTAACATTGCACTGGTTTTCATAATGCATCTTAAAATCAACGACAGAATGAACGTAGTATTGTTGTTGAATGAAATTGAAGATAGAAGAACCGTAAACTGTTCCTTCCAAATGAATCTCATCTCCTTGGTTGACTGTCCAGGGTGCGAGAAACTGGGTGATGGCTTGTTCTAACTCCCGGCGATAATAGCCAAAGTTGGCATCGTATGGTGATTTTAATTTCACTTGACACTCCACTTGGATATGCTCGTATACCGGATTAACAACTCTGATATCTGCCCAAGGTGAGCTAAGACTAGCCAAATATTTCTGGATTTTCTCTAGCAGGTTTATGTTAGCCTTGGGTTCTAGGTCATTGGTGGTGCTGCGTTGCGACAGATCAGGAATTACCACCACACTAACAGCCCCAGGTACTAGTTCTAGAAACTGCTGATTTTCACTGACTTGTCCGTGGTTGATGCAGCGAACCTTATAAATTTGGGGAAATTTTGCTAATACCAGTCGCTCGTAATCAAAAATGGTAACAGCTCGTCCTTTATGGCGCAGGAGTTCACTAATTCGGGTATAAAAATGCTCTGGCTGCTCCTTGATTTGTCCACCGAAGGAATCATAAGGTTGTTCTACTTTTTTTATTTCCGGTGTAGGTACAGCCAGTTTGGCAATGCTTCCCGCTTTTAGGGGTACAGCTAAATAGTTAGGATCGTTACCCTCATCGGTAAAAGTTACCCGTGCAGCTTGGGTATGAACACTGAGGATTTTGCAGATCGCCCCGCTACGTGCTGAGACACTGGCTTTGATCCAGTATAGGTTTGGGTCAAGGATGGTGGTTTTATCCTTGCTAATGTCCGCCGGAATCCCTAGATTGACGATACCTGGCGTCATGAGCCCATTTGTAGTATCCTTGACTATGCGATCGCTTAAAGATATCCAGGTATTATCTTTGAGATAATGCCATTCGATATCGATTTTTTCTAAAGCTGTATTTCCGGTCTCTTCTGCTACTTGAAACAATAAGGGTAAACTAGTAGGTGGTTCGAGTTCACTAAGCCCAATCAGCAATTCACCCTCATTGCTAAACTGTGGTAAAAAATAGGGTGTGTCTTGTGATACTACTTCCGCGAATCTGTCAAACGGGTAAAGATGAAACAGTGTGTAATCCTGTTGCTCGGCGACGGCGACGTAACTCAATGAAATTGACTGAATTACCGGGGTATAAGGCTCGTTGAGCGTAACTGGTGCTAATTTTACTCCTTTGACACTCGGATGCCATCGTGTTAATATGCCACTATTTCGTTCATACACAGCGCCATTAACATATTCTCTCTTAGCAAAATTTTTAGCTGAGGCTAATGTTTGTAGAGCAAATTTCCGGGGAAACTCGTCGTGTAGGAAGTTCAGTTTGAGTACGAACCGCAAGAAGCCATTAGCAGTTTGTAGGTCAAAGTTAGTTAAGTTGTCGATGTTATCCCCAGATAGAGGAGTGGTAGATCTCCTGTCTATAAGAATGCGATCGCCTGGGGGATAAAAGAGATTGTAGTCATGAGGTAAGCTTTCCGCAGACCAATTGTGTTGTGATAGTCGCTTGACATCGGCTGCACACTTTTTAAAGTCTGGCTGATTACTATCTTCCTTTACATAATACCCATGATAATAGTCTACTAAATTAGGAGGTAATCCTTGCCATGTAACTTGAATCTTGAGCAAAGAGAGATTTTTTTGAAAAACTTCTTTACTTCCCACATAAAATGCTGTTCCTACTGTTGGTTTGGGGCCAAAAGGTTGGAAGGGTTTACCAGGGTTGATGGGAGATAAATCATTTTGCAGTACCAAGTCGTGAATTTCTATTTCCTTGGTGCTGATAGTGAGTTTGGTAAGTTTGAGATCGCGAAAATAACTGTAAGGTGATAAGCCATTTACCGATGCTTCACCTTGCAATTGTAGTCTGGCGACGGGTAAATTTGTGGTCAGTGCAGCACCAGGTAGTTCCTTATGGTAAACACCGATAGGTTCTTGGTCAGCACTTAAACAAACTTCTAATTTTAGAGTTCGACCATCTAGGCTAGTTTCGGTATTAACCTTTGGCGAGCGAATCTTCCCTAATACCCAATCTTTTTGACCACTAAAATCAACAGTGAAAATATTAGGTAAATCACTGGCTTTTACTGCAATGGGTGCTTGGTCAAAAGTTAAGGTAAAAATGACGGTGCGCGTTCCTTCCTGGAGATAAAAAATATTTGAGGCGATCGCTAATCCTAAAAGAGCATGGCTACGTGCGCGATTACCAAAAGGTAGCCAAGTTTGAATCGCCTGATCTTTGGGGAATTCTCCACCTTTACCATCAAAGGAATTTGCTATGGGTGAAGCATACAAACCCAGTAAATTTTTAGGGCTGTTACCAGTAGCAATTTCTTTTGAGTCTAAAAACAGCCCTTGCAAGCTGGCTATTTGAGCTTTGTGGAAAATAGTTTCTTCATCAAGTTTATACAATATCTCCACGCCGCTAGCATCTTTACCAGCGGTGAAGCGAGTTTCAGCATTAAGTTTGTATTCTTTTTGAGCTTTAGCTAGTTCAAATATTAAGTGAGCATGGTCTGGTTGGGCTGCGCGATCGCTCAGACGCAACACTTGACGGTAAAAAAAGTCAAGGTGTCTCTGAGTCATGCGATTGAGGTCATCTCTAGCTGGTTGCATCACCTCCCAAAAGGCGAAATACAATGATAGATGCGGGGGATGATCCTGTCGGGCTGTCAAACTGTCTTTCAAATATTTTGGTGCTTCTTGAATAATTTGAAGATAAGTTTTAAACAACACTTTAAAAATATCATCTAGTTCGTCAGTTAAAATTGATTCACTGTTATTAAAAACGTAATCATTTGTTAACTTATAAGTGAAATCAATCCCAAATGCATTGATAAATTTTTCGTATAGTTTTGTGTCTAAAATTGTATTCATCTGCTCCCAGAAAAGCACACCCCGTAAAGGCTCATTGAGGTTAGTCCTGACCAGTGCTTTAATAATTGACTTCAGGGGAGTAGAGGAATCTAACACCTCATACCAGTTCAGTATTGGCATTAATACCTCATCTCTCCAGCATTCAAAAATAAGTTGAGAGTTCTGGTAAGACAAATTCTTCAGTAATTGATTCTTTTGTTTTGTATATTTCTCTTTGATTATTTGGGGACTGGTTTTACTAATTAAAGCGATCTGCACAGGTGTGCTGTTGTTAAAAAAATCTTGCCAATGATTTTTTTGTTGGTTGTTATTATCGTAATAAATAACTCGCTGACTAAGTTTGTGAGCAAAGACCAGAAAGTCAGCCAAATCTGTCTCGTCAATTTTTACATAATCGGGTGACAGGGCTAATACCTGTCGCTGACGCTGGCTCACACCATCGCGGATTAATGGATTTTTTGGTAACTCGCGGCGGATGTTCATGGGTTTCTGGACTGACAAACGTAAAACAAGACTCGAATTCAAGCTGGGAGCAATCTAACAGAAGCTTGACCGGTACTAACAGCAGGAAGTAGAGTACCAGTGCTTTCTTGCAGATAGAAGGGATAGACCATATTAAATCGAGAATTTGTACTGATGATGGTGTAGTCTATGGTGAGATTAACGCAACCCTGCAATTGTTCATCAAGGCTAAGATCTAGCCCGTTGAGCAAAATGCGGGGTTCGTGATAGAGGATAGAAGTACGAATCTGTTCTTTGATACTGCTGGCGACGGTAGGGTTGAGAGGTTCAAAAAGAAAATCTTGCAGATTGCACCCGTAAGTTGGTTGCATTACCCGTTCTCCCAAACTTGTAGATAGTAGAATTTGCAGGCTCTCACAAATATCTTCTTCCGCACTCACTAACTGCACACCTCCAAACCCCTGATAAAAAGTGGGGGGAAATCCCCAACCTGTTCCCAAAAAGGCTTTATCGTTGTTTTGCATTTCAGCCTCCAATTAGTACATTGAAGGCTCCTAAAACAATCGCGCCTCCGTGAGCTGTAGTATCCCCAATCCGGGCGGCGGGTTTTCCCCCAATCTTTACAGTCGCCGACCCAAGAATTATAGTATCTGGTGGGCCGGTGCAGGTACACGTGTCACCTACTACAGCGGCTGGCATCCCAGATATTAAGACGGTTGGTATTCCTGGTGCCAATATAGGCCCACCTACATGGGGGACAAAATCAGCATCCACCATTGGACAGACGTGCATATCGGTGAGCCGGGCGGCAGGTTTTCCCATAGTTTTCTCCGCTAGTTGATCTGTACTAATGAGCCTTTAAGAATAGCGATCGCACTCGTAGAAACTTCCGCCCCAGCATTACCTTGGGCTTTGAACTGAGCATTCGCTTTAGCATTGACGTTCAAACCTTCAATACTAGTATCCTGTGTTGCTTTCAGCGTCAGTTTGCCCATAGCCTCTAGGGTAATGTCTTTGGGACTTTTCATGGTGATACCGCCATCATTCATGGTCATGGTATTACCGTTTTGGTCTTTCAAGGTAATACCTTTATCCGCATCGGAAATGATAATTTTGTTACCTCCCGGTGTTTCCAAGGTGATGATTTTCTTTTCGTCATCAAAACTGACTTTCATTTGGGAACGGGTAAAAAAGCCTTTGTGATGATTCTCGTCAGCAGCTTTTAGCGGTGCTGGTTTGGCGCTGCTGTTAAGCATCCCAAGCACAATCGGGTCGCGGGGGTCATCGTTGAGAAAGCCTAGGATCACCTCGTCGCCAATTTCGGGGCGAAAGAAAGAACCACGATTCTTTCCCGCATCTAAAGTTGCAATTCGAGACCAGATACCCTGACTTTTTGAGTCAATTATCGGCGCTTTAACTAAAATCCGGTCTTCGCCGTTGGGGTCGCCCTGCAACTGCACCACTACCCCAATTTGTAAGCCGTTGACACCGGGCAGTAGTCCTGATGCTGGTTGATCTACGATATCTGTTTCTTGGTAAAACCACGGTGGTGCAAGACCAAGCTGCATCTGAGTATACCAAGCTCCAGCATTCATTTCGTGCCGAATCCCCGATACGTAGGCTAAACCATTGAAACGGTTACCTAAGCCTTTTAGTTTAATTAAGGTATCAGGTTGAGCATTGGGGTTGCCGACAGTCTTTACCCGTCCTTGTATTTTAGCTAACCGACTTTTCAGTAGTTGAGCATCAGCCCAGGCTTTGAGTTCTGGCTGTTCAACTCGACCACTGTGACGTAGTTCCCAGGTACTTAGAGCGATCGCATTAGCCAAATCCTCCCCTGACAAATTGCCCTGTTTATTGATGTCCGGCTCGCTCCCCTCAGCTTCAACCAACGCCTGATCTCCATAGCTCCAAGCCATTGCCTTCACCGCTTTATACTGGCTTCTGGCGTCCATTTCCGCTTCAAACTCCAGTAGGTTAACACCATAAGTAAGAGTAACTAGAGGGTCATCACTGGTATTTGGGACTTTCACCTTCAACTTGCCTTTGTCCGCAAGCACGATCTGTCCATTCATCTGTGCCCGTGACAGAATAAAGTCCCAATCAGTGGCGTAGTGTTGGACAATTTCTCGATCTGGACGCTTGGCGTTGTTACTTTCCACTTTTTCTAAGGATATACCGTTGTATTTACTGATAATTTGTTCAATGGCATCACTGTCTCTAAGTTCAGTAAAGTATCGGCTGTGGCGACCGATAGTTAACTTTGTGACCGAATCTTTGCAATCGAGGACAAGTACAGAGTCGCCATTAGCACGTACCTTCAAAGAATGCTTGACAATTAGCCCTTTGAAGATAGTTTTGTTATCACCATCATAGCCCAGAGCAATTTCCAGTTGTTTACCCGGAATCAGGTCAGGTCCCTCACTAGCAGTAAAAGTTTCTTCGTCCGCAGCACCATCACGTAGCACTATCCGAGCTGTTGGCACACGGTTAACTATGCGGTCGACTGTCAAAGATAACACCTTATAAATGTTTGTAATCTCCTTACCATCAGAGAGCAACTTAAAAGTGGCGACATCATAGAGCGCATTGTTAGGAACGATGAGGTCATTCATAGTTCTGTTTTCTCCAAGGGCGGAAATCTCAAATCCTTATTAGTGCCCAGACGGCGAAAATTCACCAGACCATTCACTTTAGCCACTTGCAAATAATAAGATGGGTCGCCATAAATATGATGACTCATTAAAGGTAGAGTATCACCGGCTGTAACTTTGCGGACATGGGTAACGTCGGGCGATTGTTTTCCTTCTTCGCGGAGACAACGCTCCATATCATCATAGCTGACAAAGGTAGCGTTAATCTTAGCTCTGAGGGGCTTACCATCCGAAGAAAACAAGGTGTAGTTGATTTGTAAGTTTTTGAGGATACAGTTGAAGCCGTTTTTATTACCAAAGGAAAAGTTTCCCCACAGTAGACATAGAAAGTTAGGTCTGTGAGTTTTATTCACCATCGTGTAAACCACATTCAGAAATTCCTGCACCTGTTTAGCTACGTCTTTATGAAATTCATTAGCTTGCCCTTTGACCCGCACTACACCGGTACCATCGAAGGTAAAGTTGAGCTTGAGTTCTTCAGGTTCGGTAAATTTAAATTGCGGATTGTTACCTTTGGAGCCAGGGGTCTGGGCAGAATCATATTCCACGTTAAAACTTTGAGAAATTTGCTCTGGATTGATCGGCAGATCAAATTCTTTACCTTCATCCTTGAATTTAAATCCTTTGTCTTTGTAGACCTGGATTTTAACTTTGGCAAGTTCACCTGTGTACATTGTTTATCGCTCCGATTTTTCTTTGAGAATTGCTAATACTTGCTCTACGCAAGTAGCAATGATATCGGAGCGATCATCTTCCCAATTAGAGTGACTTTGTACTTGCCCTTGATTGGTATTTTGCCCTTGCTCCCCATCGTTAACCGAGGCTTTTATTACCAACTCTCTAATTTCTAGTGGCATAAAATTTTCCTCACCGTATAATCAAGAAAAACGTTTGTACTCACGAAGCTAAAACTATTTATCAATAGGTACTTCTGTGTTCTCAAAATAGCTATAGTTTAACTCCAGCGATTCAATAGCAATGGTATTTTGTTCAGCATTAAATTCCGAGACTGACCATTTTTTAGGCCAGGCATTGATCACTTTCCAAGTCATCAGTGGTACAACGCTTTTTTGTGTATTTTTTGGCTCGGTTCTGACAGACAGTAAATTTACTATCAGATCCATCGGATGGATGTCAAAGTTAAGGAGGGCATCCATGCACCACTTGATCATTTTCGAGTCTTTCACTAAGCCACGCTTAAGTACCAGCGGACTGTATTTTGTTCCTACTGGTAGAGTATGCTCAAAACGGTTTTCGCCCCCCTCCTTCAAGGATTCAGTCTGCATGTCTACGCTCAGACCAGTAACACTTTGAAACTGAGTTTCCACTGTTTGTTTGTACAAAGTTATAATTTTTGGTGTTCCCGTTTTTTGAGTCTCTTTTTGATCTTGGAAGCTACCTAAAAAAGCAACATCAAAAAAGAAACTGACAGGAGGATACGTAGAAGATGGCATAAGACATTAGTTATTTTCAATGGTTAGTCCTTCGTGGACAATCTCGATGCTTTCGATCGCCACTTCATTGCCGTCACTTTTGAGTTCAGTTGAATTTACCTTCGTTGGCCAAGCATTTTTGACTTTCCAAATTACTACTGGCTCATGCTTCTCATTCAAAAGACTAATCGTGATATCGCGACGATCAATTGTGTTTAGAGCTACGGTATTCCACCACTTGAAGAAATCATTGTCTCCTTTGACAGTACCTCGTTTCATAGTTATTGAACCAAATTTTTGCATACCTGGCATTTGTAGTTTGCTGTATTCACGCATATTTCCTTCACGGTATTCAATTGGCTGGGTTTCTACATTGAGTCCCGAAACATCAGTGAATCCTATGCGTTTGCCAGCCCACTCTACTTGGAAATGAAACTTCGGTAATGGATAGTCAACCATGATTAGTTAATGAGTAAATGAGTAGTTTTGATCGTTGTTTGTAATTATGGAATCATGAGCAAGTTAGCCCATAAAATGATTTGCTCGTTAGCTTTCTTGCATCTTGTGAGAGAACTTCAAAATGATGAATTCAGCCGGACGCACTACAGCCATGCCAATTTCAATAATCATACGACCTTCAAGAATGTCCAGGGCAGTCATAGTTTCATTCAGCCCCACTTTGACATAGAACGCTTGCTCTGGCTTTGCTCCGGCTAATGCGCCAGCCCGCCATTGCAGAATCAAGAAGTTCTCGATCATTGCCTTAACTTTCACCCAGGTATTCGCATCATTTGGCTCAAAGACAAAGCCTTCAGTGGCTTTCTTGATCGATTCTTCAGCCATATTGAAAAATCGACGCACAGGGACATAACGCCATTCATTGCTGTTACCATCTAGAGTCCGAGCGCCCCAAATTAATGTTCCTTTGCCTGTAAACGCCCGAATCGCGTTAATCGACTTACCCGTAGTATGGACGTTAAGGTCTTCTTGTTGGGCGTTTGTGATTGTTATTGTGGGTTTGATCACCGAGCTCAATGTCACATTTGCAGGAGCCTTAAACACTCCTCGAGTACTATCGACAAAAGCATACTGACCTGCTACTAACGGGCTAGGCGGCAAAATTACTGGAATATCATTAATCGCTGCTTTCGCTAAGTTAAATAGGATTGCATTGCCGTCTTTTTGATTAGGATCTAAGGAAGCTAAATTCGGATACTTATCAACATTTTTGCCTTTATCATCTTTCTGAAGTACTGGCTGGCCATTCTGTAGATAGACTATCTTTACTTGTTCTAGGGCGTTGTCATATTGATAATTAAAAATAGTCTCGATATTAGGCGTATAAATGGCGGAGTACTTGAGTGCATCCGGATTCAAGCTCAGATCTCGAAAATCTTTTGCAGCATCTAAGATAGTTTGTCCGTTTGTTGGTTGTTGCAAATCAAAAATTGCAAAGCGGTCTTGCAATTTCAAACATTGTTGGATCGCTGTATCGAAAAGTGCTGCTCTTTGATTGAGATTTAGAGCTTGAGACTCAGGAAAAACAAATAGGGTCATCTCATCTACTTTTTCAACCTTTTCAATTCCAGATTGAAGGTTCTTTAAACTAACATCGTCATAATCCTTTATCTTGCCAACTGACACAATGTAGCAAGGACCTCCTCCGTTGGCAAAATAGGCTTGCATGGCATAGTACATATTATGTTTAGAGCGGTTATCGTTTTTGGCAGATATCTTCCGCTCTATGGCTATGTTTTGAGCAAGTGTTTCTTCAATTTTGACAACAATTCCAGTCTCAGGTTTGGTTGTTCCAAAGTACAGTTCGTATTCTAATAATGACGTAATCCTCAAGGGCTGGGCTACTTTAGCATTATCTGCTGTTGCTTTATAAGCGGCTGCTGTTGCTGCCGTTTTTTTGTCGTCCTCGCTCTGTTTTTGATCTGCTGCTTTTTTAACTTCTTGTGCTGCATCTTTTGCTATTGCTTTATCTGCTGCTACTTTTGCTTTATCTGCTGCTACTTTTGCTTTATCTGCTGCTACTTTTGCTTTGTCTGCTGCTGCTTTTGCTTTGTCTGCTGCTACTTTTGCTTTGTCTGCTGCTGCTTTTGCTTTGTCTGCTGCTGCTTTTGCTTTGTCTGCATCATTTGGTGCTTTGTTAGCTTCGTTTGCGGCTTTGTTGGCTTCGTCTGCGGCTTGTTCGGCTTCGTCTGTGGCTTGTTTGGCTTCGTTTGCGGCTTGTTTGGCTTCGTTTGCGGCTTGTTCGGCTTCGTCTGCGGCTTGTTCGGCTTCGTTTGTGGCTTGTTCGGCTTCGCCTGCGACTTTGTCGGCTTCGCTCGCTATATCTGTAGCATTTGCTACTCTATTTGCAGCTTCAGCGGCTGTGGCAGTATCCTCTGCTAGTTGATGGTAATCAACACCTTGAAATATTGCTTTCTGGGTATACCCAATAAAAGCAGGAATGGCGGTGGCGACTTCAGCAATTGAAGGTGGAAATTTGGAGATTTCCTCGATATAAACGCCTGGAGTTTTGTAGGTACTTGACATAGATGTGTACTTGGTAATTAAGTTATTCGTTATAAATGGATATCAGAAAAAAAGGCGATCGCTTCTTTCTTTGTTTTTGGATCGATTTGCTTTTCTCGCTTGATCAGCATCACTCCTGGTGCTGGTAGGAGGTGGTCTTTTCCGTCAGTAAGTAAATACTTGGGTTGTTGTAGTAAACTCTTGGGTCTTTTGGTGAAGTAAGTTTTGTCATCTTTTAACTCAAAGTTAGGTAAGTCGTCTTGAGTGAAGCCATGAGGCTTTTGGTAACGATATCGCCAATGGGTAGCACGGTTTTTAAAACGGATGACGTAGGTGCGGGGCTGAATTAGAGTTTGTCTATTCTGAGGCTTTAATAGAGAGAAAGCCGATGGCACTAGCTGAGGATTCAAGACAATTTCCACTAGCCCAAAAGCATTAGAAGCAGCCATCGGGTTCAATAGTACAAACTCATCCACCTGAGTACTATCTAGATATAAACGATAGCGACCAGGGATTTGCCCGAAAAGATTGAGATTGGTGGCGATCGCATTACCAGGAGTATGAGCATCTGGAACTGTGACCTCAAACATAAAAGATTTCTGTTCATTGACATCTAACAGGCTCCATCGATAAGTTTCATGAGGACTCGCTCTAGGGATGGTATATATTCGCGAAATTCCTTGTTGTGGTAATTGGTCTAGTTCTGTCACATACTGACTTAGAGGCAAGCTCTCCCAGTCCTCGACATCAGGTATCGCACTATCAGAAGTATTATCCTGCAACGCTTCATAAGTCTTCCCCTGGTGAGTTACCAATTGTCCTAGGTGATATGTGGTATTGGCAGTGTAAACCGGCAAAGATTGAGTCAAGAATAAGGCATCACCATGATTACCTGATAGATTCGAGAAGTAATAAATCTGATCGCGGTTCGTAGTGAGAGGTAAATTTGTAAAATTGCCAAAATAGCGATCGCGCACCACTAACAAGAAAGTCAACTTTTCAAAAACATTAACTGGTAGCGAAGTCACAAACTGACCCGATGACACTGACTCCACATTAGCAAAGATACTCGCTCCCTGTGGCTGTTGACGAAAAATCCAACGAAGATTTCGCAATACCTCCACACATTCTGCTGTAGGCACCAGAGCCAGCATATCAGAGATATCATAACCAGTTGGTGGCAGTTTTGGAGGATTGGGCTGACCTAGATAATAGTCATGCCAAATTTCTAAATCGAGGATTTTTTGATATAGAACATTCATTACTGATTATGCTTCATTCATTGATCGAGATCCCTGAAATAACTTCGCTTTCACCCTGCTGTTTTTGTGCATCTATAACTACAACGCGAGCACGATACATGACAAAAGGTACTTGTTTACCACCTAAAGAACCCCAAAGTTGGTTAAGTTGTTCAAAGCTAAGGGAGTAAAGATCTGGAATGACTCGCAAATCGGGCGAAATAGTGCCATTTCCAGGTGTAGAGGTAAACGAGATTTCCTGTTGCGACTGAAAAAATTCCACTACCCGCGAAAGCAATCTGAGGGCGGTTTCATACTGATTATGTAGTGAAGAAAAAAGAATAAATAGGTTAAGGTATACAGGAGGGTTTTGGTAAACAGTGCGCCCATTATCCATACGATAGTGACTAGCATTTTTCAAAGTGGCTTCTTCTTGAAGGTTTACCAAGCTCATCACCACATGGCCATTGAGCTGATTTTTAGAACCGCCAAGTTCTTCAGCCATACAAATATTATCTATTAGCACAACCTGTCCTGGTCCAAGTTCTGGCTCACGCTCTAGGATATAGCGCTGTAAAGCAACCTGTATCAATCTCATTGCATCAAAGATCATAAGAACTCGGTAAATGAATCAGTCAAAGTCTTAGATTGTCTCATTTATATTTAGAAGGAATTCAGAATTAATACTCCCACTGCTAAAAGCGAATGGGATTCTTGCTACCCTGTCCGAACACAGCCAGATCTAGAAATACCCCAAGGATGAATGCACACAGCAATACTTAAGATTACTTGACCGCAGGGCTAACGCGAACTCCTCTCTACGAGATGCTGGGCAAATGCCAAAAGCAAGCATAGATTGACTGTTAGATTATGAGCACCCTAAGGACAGTTTCACTATCGTTAAATAATTAACGCAGAGGTCAACCTGCTCCTAACCCCGTATTTTTACAAGATTTAGGATTTTTAGTAACAAGGTTCCGGAGCAGGAGTTGTCCGCTAGACCTATTTCTTTTTCATCCAGGATTTATTTAGTAACCATATTACTGCTTAATTACAACAATATCTTTTCTCTGACCTTTTATCTTATTGTTTGTAACAATTATTATTATACATTGTTTTACTATGTATTTTTCGTTACGCAAATCTCTAATGATAAATAATCAAACTATACTTTTGGGTGCTTTATTCACTATGAATATTCATTATTCTCACAAGATCCTCACATTCTTCCTTTAATTTTCAGTATAGCAGCTAGCAGATCTACCAAACTTAGACAAATAAATAATGCTTGTTGAATTAATTTGCTCGTAGTTACACTTTAGGAGTATGAATTGTCGAAAGTACTAAAGCACAATGATAACATTCTAACTAAGTTAATGTAGTCGACTACTAGAAGAAAAGGAAACGGACAATATTCTCTATGATTCTCCTGATCTCGATACTAAAAGTGAGAATAATTAAATTTATTACTTATAAATTGAGGATAAATATCATGTTATTGGAAAAATCTATTGAAGCATGTTCAAAATATAGAACTAATGTTAACTATAGTAGTTTTCCTGTCCAATATCGGACTAAAGTTTCTATTGACCTTATCCAATTATCTCTCAAACAACCACGCCGTTACTTTGACCCGAAAAAGCTTGCCCAACTGATAGAATCGATCAAAGAACATGGTATTTTAGAACCTGTGCTAGTCCGCCCACTTTATGATGGACAATACGAACTCATCGCCGGGGAGCGAAGGATAAGAGCAGCACGGGAAGCAGGATTAGTTGAAGTACCTATTGTTTTACTGGAGTTAGATGACCAACAAGCTCTACAAATTGCACTCATCGAAAACTTACAGAGAGAAGAACTAAATCCGGTTGAAGAAACGGAAGCCATATTAGAACTGCTATCACTCTCTTTGGGAATAGATACTCATGAAGTAGTCTCTCTCTTACACCTCCGTTTTAACGCCAAACAAAGAGGTCAAAAGTTGAATCAAAACGTTTTGATTCAACTTGAAAAGATTGAATCACTATTCTCACAACTAGGAAAATTCAATGTTAGTAGTTTCCGCGCCAGTCGGCTTCCTTTACTTAATCTTAGCAGTGATCTTTTGTCAGTCTTGCGACGTGGTGAGATCGAGTATACCAAAGCTCAAACGATTGGAAGTTTAAAGTCGGAACAGCAGCGCGCGGAATTGCTCAAGATAGCAATTGCTGAGAATTTATCTTTGAGTCAGATTAAAACGAGAGTTAAAGCACTTAAATCTCAGACAAAACAGGAATCAGAAAACACCTTCACTGAGCAGTTTAATGCAATTAACAAGCTTTTACATCAGAAAAATTATTTGATCAAGACTCAAAATAAAGAAAAAATATCTAGCCTTCTAGATGAATTAAAAATATTAATAACTGAAGGGTAAATTATATATATAGCAATCCTAAATGAGTTGTAAACTTCTCGGCTTAGGGAGGGAACAGGGAACGGTCAACAGGGAACAGGAAAGACGGATATATACGTGTACACAGGTGTGCTTGTTTTTTTCAAAAATTAAATAGGACTGCTATAGCAATCTTATTCAATTTTTGAAAAAGTCTCCATATTTTGTAAGGTGCGTTACGCAGCGTAACGCACCTTATACCATTTTTATATGAAGCTCCATATATTGACCCCCGGCTACGCCGTCCCCCCTTACCAAGGGGGGTAAAAATAATGTGCAGCTTCACAAAAAATTGGTATTACAAAATATTAAGAATGTTTTATCCTGTAATACATAAAATGTTCAATTTGAATAGTACATAATTCCTAACTTCATTTCGTAGAGGAACTTTCTATTGATGTTACGCCAGAATTAGACATCTGTTGCGGCTCAATCGCAGACGATTTTGCTGTCAGAGGTTTATCCCATCCCAAATATTTTTTAATGAATGAGGCCGCCCAATCGTATGCGCGAGCAAAAGGCCATAGTAAAAATTGGAACAAATAAGATATGATCTGATCAAGAGTTGGTTGTTCTACCTCCAGTTTATTGCGAAAAATCTGACCCGTTTGAAAAGCCAGACCAGAGATCCAGATAATCGAAGCAATCAGTAATTTGCATAAAAAAAAGATAATGGCGACGGCTTGCTTGAAAATATCCCAAGTTTTACTAGCAGCTTGTCGGTAGATTTCTCCGGTCTTATTATCAGAAATATTTGCCCATAGCTCTATAGCCTCTTGAATGGGATTATACTGTATTATCTGTGAATTATCTTGTTTGTAAAGGACTGGAAGGTTCATAAGGTTTTTCTGAGTTTGTTCAACGACTGTTTTTTGCATAATTTCTAGTGATTTTCTTATTTGGATGCCACTACGCTCAATTTACCAATTAATAAATTTGTGAAAGTTTACACACAATTTTGATAGAGGAAAAACTCATGATCTCTAGTTTTGTATTTCTCAGGTATTTTTTATAATTTATAATATAATCACATAATCAGAACTGAAATTGATACATTAATTAAAAACTAAATATTTTGCCACCTTGCACATTACCAGAATACGGATAATGCGAAATTAGATTTTTGTTGAATGGCTAAAGCAGACTTCCCCATTTTCTGGCGATCGCAATCATCTGACCACATTCAGATGTGCAAACACTAGACTCGTCCTAGCTATCGGCGGATCATCAAAATAGATTGAGATTTACCACAAATTTGATAAGTTAGACTATCTAAAGCGCATTTAGCATGATACCTTTGCTTGATATCCAAACCTTACAAACAGCACTAAACTACCTAGCTCAAGTAGTTCTGTGGCGCTTGAACTCTTACTTCAGTGATAACAAACAGGTAAGAGTTGCCATCATGCCCAGTCCACCGGATGAATGGTTGGCTGCGGACACTCCCCTGATCTGGTTTATTCGCAACCATCAATTAGATATTGCGGCTCAACTGACTTTACTGATGGCTTTAGCTCCCCATCTACAAGCTGATTTTTTTGATCAACTGATCACGCCCCATTTATCCCAAGCTGGAGATTATCCCCAGCTCGGTGGCTGGCGGGGTAAGTCCCATCGGGGTTTTCTGCCAACTGGTGAAACGGTGCTGTTCATCCTAGCGGGGAACCAGTTTAGCGATCGCCTCTACCTACAGCAACTTTTCAGCGAAGATCACCCCTTTGCCCGTGAGGGTGTGCTTTACCTAGATCCGCCAGAGGAGGGTGAACCTTTGATGAGTGGAAAACTTGTAATGACTCAGGACTATATCGACCTTTTTATTCAAGGACACTTTTCTCGTCCCCGTTTCAGTACGCGTTTTCCTGCTCAGCATATTACCACTGAAATGGAGTGGGACGATCTCGTTCTCAATCCTCAAACCTTACAACAGATTCGCGACCTAGAAACGTGGATTATTCATAGTCCAACTATTCTCTATGAATGGGGAATGAAAAAGAAGCTGAAGTTAGGTTACCGCGCCCTATTTTACGGACCCCCAGGTACAGGTAAAACTCTGACAGCTAGTCTCTTGGGTAAATACACTGGCAAAGATGTTTACAAGGTTGACATCTCAATGATGGTGTCAAAATTTATAGGTGAAACAGAAAAGAACCTCGCTAATCTCTTCGCTCGAGCCGAAAGTAAAGATTGGATTCTGTTCTTCGATGAAGCTGATGCTCTTTTTGGCAAACGTACTAATGTCCACGACGCTCATGATAAATACGCTAACCAAGAAGTCAGCTATTTGCTACAGCGGGTAGAAAACTATGACGGTTTGGTGATTCTGTCCTCTAACTTCAAGAGCAACATCGATGAAGCTTTCATACGTAGATTTCAATCAATTGTTCAATTCCCTATGCCAAATGCCAAAGAACGGCTGCAACTATGGCAAATGGCTTTTCCATCACAAGTCAGACTAGCTGATGCAGTAGATTTACAGCAACTTTCAATCACCTATGAACTGAGTGGTTCTGACATTATGAATGTGGTGCAGTACTGTTGTTTACAAGCACTGCAGCAAGGTGATATAGTCATTCATCACGAGGATCTGCTTTACGCTATTAAGCGAGAATTCAGCAAAGCAGGAAAGGTCAGCACCCCTGCCTAAAGGCGAGGGGCTAAGCGCAAAGCGCAGGCTACGCCAACGAAAGCTATTCCCTGTAGCGTCTCCGAATCGCGAGACGGGTGTATTCTGAACGCCAGATTCCTACGGAGGGAGACCCTCCTGCAGAACAGGCTCGTCCTGAATTCTGTCTGCTGACTCCTTTTCATCATTAACTTTTTTCTTCATTGTTTATTTCCGCGTCAACTTCTTGTAAAGCTTGGGTGATGACTTGAGCTTGTTCTATCTGTTCATAGTGGTTGAAGATTTCTAAAGCAGATTGATAATAAGTACGTACTTGTAAGAGATTTTGGGATTTTCCAGCGTCGGGTGTTTCTGGGTTGTTGGGTAAGTTGAATAAGGCGTTGGCTTTGTTAGATATTGTGTTCGCGTATTCTAGAGGTGTGTCTCTGGCGTTACGCACTTTTAATGCTTCGTCGTAAGCCGCGATCGCTCGTAAAAGATTATCCAAAGGATGGCGAGTTGGTAGATATTGCAAAGCATTACCTAGATTGTTCTGCAACATCGCATACTCTTTGGGATGAGCAATTAGCTGTATATGCTTTAGCGCTTCTTCAAATGTCTGTACTGCTAACCCTTGATGCAAGCCTTCTGGTGCTGAAGCTAGCGGCATTGAGAGGTACGCGATCGCAATATTATTTTGTAAAATTGCGTATTCCTGGGGGTACTTTTGCCAGGTAAACACCTGCAAAGCCTCTTGGTAAGCCTGGAGACTCTCCGCTATTCGAGCTAAATTAAATGGAACTAATGACTGTAACACTAACCCCAGATTCATTTTAGCTTCTGCCACTTCTTCATCTGAGGCTAATTGTTGTAAAACTGGTAAAGCTTCGTCATAATAAGCTTTCGCTTGTAGCAGCAGTTCAGTTCCTGTATCAGGAATTGTCCTTAACACCCCCGCCATTCCCACCTGTACCCTAGCTTTCACTAAAGGATAATTTTCACCACACAATTGATATGCGTGATTATACAGTTCTAGTGAATTTTGTAAATCCTGGATCGTTTTTGGCTTTTTCTGAAAGTTTTGAGCCATTTCGAGCAACATTTCGATTTTTTCTTGTGTTGTCGCTGACTCTGAAGCGATAGCACGAATCGCTGCTTTCACTGCTGAATCTGTAACGCTAGGTGTCATTACTACTAACCTTTTGATGAAAGGGGGATTTCATCGAGAATTTTGTGATACGTTTGAAAATTAGTACACTAGGCGCGGAAATAAATCTATCATTTAAAATGATAGATTTATTTCTTTAGCTTACATAGCCACTTTCAAGCTTCAAGAAGCTTCTTTAACTGAAGAAATAAGGTTCCTGAAGCTGATAAATTAGATACAATTACTATATAAAGAGTAATACATTCATCAGTTGATGAATACTAAATTCTTGCTGTTTCAATAAATAAAATCTGTTATTAAAGAACATTTTAAAAATTTTTTCATGGAAAAATAATTTCGATTATATATAAAATTTGTTTGTTCACAGATAAAGAAAAAAACTAATATTGAATAAGAATTCAGAAGTCGGAATTCAGGAGCCAGAAGTAATCAGGTAGCGATTAGACCACCAGCTGATTAAAGAGGAGTAAAATCTTCTTCTATTGGAGACGGTACTGATTAACGTAGTTCCTTGCTTAAGAGTTACGATTTTGGTGGGGGACTTAAACCTCTTTATTCATCCGCCAGTAAAACAGAATTTAGTATGAATTTTGGCTCCTGAATCCTGACTCTTGGATTCATTGATAATGAATCTCTCTAAATCCGAAAAGCTGAATCAGAAATCGTAAAAATATAAAAAAACAGCTGATGACCAACTTACTCTGGCTGCACGGTGGTGCTTGTTCGGGCAACACAATGTCATTTCTCAATGCTGAAGAACCTACAGTTTGTGATTTAATCACTGACTTTGGTATCAAGGTTCTTTGGCATCCATCTTTGGGGATGGAATTAGGAGCAAACTTACAAAAACTGTTATGGGATTGTGTATCCGGTAAAGTTCCTGTTGATATTTTAGTATTTGAAGGTACAGTTATCAATGCTCCTAATGGCACTGGTGAATGGAACCGATTTGCTGACCGTCCAATGAAGAACTGGTTGAGCGATTTATCCAAAGTCGCTAACTTTGTTGTTGCTGTAGGAGATTGTGCTACGTGGGGAGGAATTCCTGCCATGGCACCGAATCCAAGCGAATCTCAAGGATTACAGTTTCTCAAACGTCAAGAAGGCGGTTTTTTAGGAAAAGATTTTCGCTCAAAATCGGGATTACCTGTGATCAATATTCCAGGATGTCCAGCACATCCTGATTGGATTAGCCAAATATTAGTTGCGATCGCCACAAATCGAATCAGCGACATTACTCTCGACGAATTGCATCGCCCGCAAACGTTCTTCAGTAGTTTTACTCAAACAGGTTGTACACGTAACCTCCACTTTGCCTACAAAGCAACAACTACCGAATTTGGCCAGCGTAAAGGATGTCTCTTCTACGATTTAGGTTGTCGTGGACCAATGACCCATTCTTCCTGCAACCGCATCTTGTGGAATCGCGTTTCCTCTAAAACTCGTGCAGGAATGCCTTGTATAGGTTGTACCGAACCAGAATTCCCCTTCTTTGACCTCGAACCAGGAACCGTATTTAAAACCCAAACTGTCATGGGGGTTCCTAAAGAGTTACCACCAGGAGTCAAAAAGAAAGACTATGCCTTACTTACAATGGTAGCAAAAGACACAATGCCAGCTTGGGGAGAAGACGAGATTTTTACTGTTTAGCGCATGGGGCATAAAAGACAAATGACAATCCAAACATTAGACATTTCACCTGTTGGTAGAGTAGAAGGCGATTTAGATGTCCGAGTTGAAATAGAAGATGGACAAGTCGTCAATGCATGGACTCATGCAGAACTGTTTCGAGGATTTGAAGTCATCTTACGAGGAAAAGATCCTCAAGCAGGGTTAATTGTGACGCCTCGCATTTGCGGAATTTGCGGTGCTTCTCACCTCACTTGTGCATCTTCTGCATTAGATACTGCTTGGGAAACAGAAGTTCCACGTAACGCAATCTTAGCAAGAAATCTAGGTCAAATTGTTGAAACAATCCAAAGTATACCTCGATATTTTTACGGTCTATTTGCTATTGACTTGACTAATAAAAAATACGAGAATAGCAAATTTTATGAAGAAGCGTGTAGACGCTTTGCAGCTTTCACTGGTAAGTCTTACGAACTCGGCGTGACGATTTCTAGCAAACCCGTAGAAATTTATGCCCTTTTAGGTGGTCAATGGCCCCATTCTAGTTACATGGTTCCTGGTGGGGTGATGTGTGCCCCTACCTTAACAGATATTACCCGCGCTTGGTCAATTCTGGAATATTTCCGCACCAATTGGTTAGAGCCTGTATGGTTGGGTTGTTCTTTGGAACGTTACGAAGAAATTAAGACTTACGATGATTTAATGACATGGCTCGACGAAAACCCAAACCATCGAGATTCAGACTTAGGTCTTTATTGGCGTATGGGTTTAGATATTGGTTTAGATAAATATGGCGTTGGTGTTGGTAAGTATGTGACTTGGGGATATTTACCTCATGAGGATAAATACCAGAAGCCTACAATCGCTGGACGAAATGCTGCCACGATTATGAAAAGTGGAGTCTATGACAGTTTCACAGACACTCACACTTTAATGGATCATACTTTTACCCGTGAGAATACAACTCACTCTTGGTACGAAGAAGGAAAAACAGATATTCATCCTTTTGATCGGACTAGTAAACCTACCCAGAAGAACACTAAAGATTTCAACAATCAGTATTCTTGGTCAACTGCAGTGCGTCACCAAGATTATGGACGTTTGGAAGCTGGTCCTTTAGCGCGTCAGTTAGTTGCAGGTGGAAAGCATGGTGAGTCTTGGCAGCACTATGATGGGTTTATTTTGGATGCTTTTAAGCAGATGGGTGGTGCAAGTATCCATCTACGTCAACTTGCGCGAGTTCATGAAGTGGTCAAGTTGTATCGTCAAGCTGAACACTGCTTGCGTGAGTTTAAATTAAATGACCCTTGGTATATCAAACCCAAAGAAAAAGATGGACGCGGCTGGGGTGCAACAGAAGCTGCAAGGGGTTCTCTGTGCCACTGGATAGAGATTGAGGGCGGTAAGATTAAGAATTACCAAGTTATCGCGCCTAGTACTTGGAATATTGGACCCCGTGATGCTGAAGGAAAACGTGGTCCTATTGAGGAAGCTTTGATCGGGACACCGATTTATGACTCAAGTGATCCCGTAGAGGTTGGTCATGTAGCTCGTTCTTTCGATTCTTGTCTGGTTTGTACTGTACACGCCCACGATGCAAAAACGGGTAAGGAGTTGGCACGTTTCCGGACCGCGTAGTGTAGCAAGACTAGAAGTACTCTGGAATAAACAATTATGTTTATTCCAGAGCGGTAATGATGATACCTAACCACTTGCAAAAAAAACGCTGCGATAGAAGATTACCAGTTGGTTAATAATCAGGATACCTTCGTTTCTTACGAAATACTGATGGCTTGGGGTTTATTTTTGTGGTAATGACTCCTTGATGGTTCTGATTTAGCACCACCTTCAGTGAGGTCTTTATGCACCTTCGTTTCCTGATCTGCAATATTGTTTGTCTTAGTGTTGTGCTGTTTTTAAAATCTGAGATAGCATTACCGATCGCTACTGTAGTCACCTCAAATACTGGTTATAAAAACTACTACAAAAAAATTGCTCAGGTTTCTCCAAATAACAATAGTAAATCTGAGGTAACGCGGCTAAACAAAGAGGGTATAAGACTATCAGAGAAACGTTTCTTTCCACAAGCCTTGGAGAAATTACAAAAAGCGTTGACTCTCACTAGAGATACAGGCGACCGTTTTTTGGAAGCTGTGACTCTTAATAACATTGGCAGGGTTTACCAAAATCAAGGTCGGTATTCGCCTGCCTTTAAATTTTATCTGCAAGCTTTAGTTATTAACAAAGAACTGAGTGTTACACAAAAGAATCCAGAGTATGCTCTGGCTCAGCTTGGTAAAACTTATAGCAACATAGGCTATTTGTTCGATTTACAAAAGAGACCAGACTTAGCAATTTTCTTTTATAAGCATTGTTTAATTAATCGCGAGAAAGCTCGTCGACAGCCAGCAGTACTTTCTCAACCTCAACCAGATGCTTATAATATAACTGTTGCCCAAACCTATCGTCTTTTAAGTGAACGATTGCTAGCATATAAACGTGTTAGAGAAGCACTGAGATCTCTAGATTTATTAAAAGTTGAAGAACTAGAAGGGTATCTTCAGAATGTCCCTGGTAATCAAAGGACTGTTAAGGGTATTGATATAGCCTCAGAGGAAAAACCAATTAAACAAAAATTGGATCAAACTCTGCAGAATGCTATTTTAGAGGGCAAAGAACTTATAGAAATACGTAAGATTCCTGCTGAGAGGAGATCGCCCCAACAGCAAAAACGCATAAATGAACTCGTCGCAAATCAGCAGAAAATATTGGATGAGTTTAATGACTTTATCACTAGTCCAAACGTAAAAGAGCAGTCAGAGCAAATTAGCCGTACTGCTAGGCGTGAAAATTTGGATTTGGAGAGTCTTAACGATATTCGGGCTAATTTGATGGAGTTCCCCCAAAAATCTGTACTTCTTTATCCTCTAGTTTTAAAGGATAGTTTGGAGTTGATCGTAGTGACTCCTGAATCTCCGCCAATTCATCGCACCGTGGCTGTTACACGAGAACAACTTTACCAAACAATAGCGAGCTTTCGTCAATCTCTACAACCTAGTCAAAATATTAAAAAACCTGCTCAACAATTATACGATTGGTTGATCAAACCAATAGAAAAAGATCTGAAGGTTTCAGGTGCACAAACCCTAATTTATGCACCAGATGACCAATTGCGCTACATTCCTCTAGCTGCTTTATATGATGGCAAGCAATGGCTTGTGCAACGTTTTAGTATAAATAACATCACCGCAGCCAGCCTAACTAGATTCAATACTTCATCAAACTCTCAGTTGCATGTTTTAGCAGCCGCCTTTACCAAGGGTAGTTATCAGGTTAAAGTTGCTAATCGCCAATTTACTTTATCTGGACTACCATTTGCGGCGCGGGAAGTAGAAACTTTAGCAAATGTGGTTCCTGGTACTAAAAAACTCCTTGGCGATGCATTTAGCCCTAAGACAACTGTACCTCAATTGGATGACTACACGATTGTTCATTTTGCGACTCATGCAGGGTTTGTCGTTGGTAAGCCAGAAGATTCTTTTATCTTATTCGGGAATGGTGAACATGTAACCCTCAAAGATGTGGCCAATTGGTCACTACCTCATGTGGATTTGGTTGTTTTGAGTGCTTGTGAAACTGCAGTAGGCGGTAAATTGGGTAACGGGGAGGAAATTTTGGGATTCGGTTACCAGATTCAAAAAACCGGTGCTAGGGCTGCGATCGCCTCTTTATGGACTGTAGACGATGGTGGCACGCAGGCATTAATGAGTGCTTTTTACACTCTTTTGTCTTCTGGGAAGTTGACAAAAGCCGAAGCGTTACAACAGGCACAAATTGCTCTAATTACTGGTAACTTTCCTAAACTCGGTCAACACCAAAGTAGAAGCCATAGCGTAACGTCAGTACCAACAGATAATTTTTCTCACCCGTACTACTGGGCTCCATTCATTTTAATTGGAAATGGACTTTAGAGGGGATTGGGTACTGGGTACTGGGGATTGGGTACTGGGAAAGAACGTCTCTCAATACCCAATCCCGGAGATTGACCTTCTTGACGGTCTCCGTCCTAAAGGAGCGGAGATTCTTAAGACACAAGTGTCTCAATATCCTGTTTTCACAGGTACGCGCGGCTCAATACGTTTGCCGCTTAGGGCGTACTGATATCTCCTCAAGAGTGTTTTGGGCGTAGACTTCCTCCCAGTCCGGGAGTAGGTTTTATTTAAATGTCTTGTACTGACATGTTCAAATTCTAACACAAAGCCGTCCTACAAGGACGGAGTTTTAGACCCAATTTTTTGATAAAAACTTCAGAATTTTCATCCATAATACTTTCTTAAATAAAAAAGCGCACTTTCTTCTCCTGTTGTGACTCAGAGGAATAAAGTGAGCAGTTTACGAATAGGGTCTTTTTGGAAAGTTATCAACTAATCAGGGAGATTGATAACTTTTTGGTAGATATAACACTGCCTGTAAATATACTTCCCAACGAATTTTCATGTCTTCTACCTTGCAAAAGAGTTTTAGTAAAATTTTTTTGTGATTTTTAATACAATCATGAATTCCACAGTCAACATAGCTAACGGGATTTTTTTATCGCTATGTAGATATGAACTGGGTGGGGTGGGTACTCAAAGCAACATCACCGCACAGATAATCTGCTTAGGATTATCTCGCTCGAAATGTAATTTGGCTAGAATGTATCACGCCCATCGTGCCACAAACATCAGTGTAGTACCAAGAACCTGTTGAGCCGTATATATTAATTGTCGTCGGCCGTCGAACCGAGCATAAGATTCTTCCATTCGGGGATTCCCTGATGTTTGATGGAGGATCGAAAACAATGGCTACTCCTGTTCTTGAAACAGTTCCCTCAGCAATCAGGGTATGATCTTTTGTGATATCAGAAGGTTTTGTTATCTGTGCAGTATTATTACTGAGTGAGGTTGCTAACACTTCAGAGCCTATAACAGAACAGATCAAGGTAGTAGCAATAAATCCAGAAATATAGGTAGAGACTTTCATAACTTAATTTAAGGTGTGTCTGCGAACGACAAAATCAATGATGTTGAGCTTGTAACTATTATTCTAAGCGTATCCTTTAGTTACAAGTGTTGCAAAAGAATTTAAAGAAACGTAATCGTTCTGCACGCAAGACACAGCAAAGATTAGAACCAAAAAAAATGATTGGCGAAGCACCAAAATATTTAAGTATAAAATTAACAAAAATACGAAAGCCGCTACTTTTGGAATGAAATGTTAGTATGGCTATGGTGCTAGGTCACGCTGTGGCGAGGAAGACCTACTATGTCAGAGTCAATGTTACCAGACTATCCTCCTAGCTATGAGCAAGGTCATAGACTATTCCAAATGGGTAGAATTCATGAGGCAGTCGAAGTTTTCAAAGCCGTTCTAGCACAGGATGCAGATAATGTACCTGCTTTATACCTACTAGGCGTTTCCTACTATAGGATGCAAGAATTTCGTCAAGCACAGGCACAATTTAGAAAAGTGATTGCTTTGGATGACGGTCACTATAATGGTCATTATTATCTAGGTCTGACTTTAGAACAAGATAATCGATTAAATGATGCTTTAATTGAATATCGATTAACGTTAGCGCTCAAACCTGATTTTACAGAAGCTCAGCAAAAATTAACACAATACAACCAGGCTTTATCCTCAGCATCTGATATTGTTCAGCAAGGTCAAATAGACAAGACCATAGTCGAAAGTATGGATATTGACCGTGACTTTATGAACGGTGGAAATTTATACCCTAGTACAGTCAGTGGAAATTTAATTTATAAAGGTTATCGTCGCATAAGCTCATTTAGTGGTACTTTTGTTTTAATGGCAATCTGTTTACTCGGTAGTTTTATCTTCTGGGTGATTTCAGGTTTTTCTGAGTATGTTGTGGCAGTAGCGTGGGTATTAACCAGTTTATCTGTATTGTTATGGTTATATTTACTGGTGAAATCTCGTACCACTAAATACAGTGTGTATGAACATAGAATTGATTTCAAGAACGGTATTTTCTCTAAACACGAGCGCTCCCTTTGGATATATCAGATTGAAGATACATCGTTGACTCGCTCGTTTTTAAATCTGTTAACTAATGACGCAGTTGTTCATTTGCAAGCAGAACAAAAAAACTTCGAGATTATTGGAGTTGGGAACTCTCAGTTTATGAAAAGATTATGGCAAGAGATCCGTGATGCTGCTCTGGTGCAACGTCGGGCGATGAAAAGATGGTGGATTTGAAGCAAAATTCACAACAATGCAATAGCGGGAAAACAGATGAAAATCCAAGTTGTATCTGATCTCCATGTCAATTCTCAACCAGACTGGGGGCGATCGCTTCTCAAAAGCATCATGACTCCTCAAATGGATCTCCTGATTATTGCAGGTGATCTAGGTGAAGTTATTCACCCGTCTTGGGAGCAAGCTTTAATTGAGCTAACCACTTACTACCCTTATGTTTTACTGGTTCTTGGGAATCGCGAGTACTACAACAGTACTCCAGAGATAGTGCAACAGATGACTTCCAAACTGCAAAAAGAACTTCCCAATCTATATATCTTAGAAAATCAGACAATTACATTAGAAGGAGTTAGATTTGCAGGTACAACTCTTTGGTTTAATGATACTTCTAAAACTGATGAATACGAAAAGTCAATAAATAACTCTGAAATTAACAACTCATTCGACGTTTGGGTTTATCAACGCAATCAAGCAGCACGAAAATTTTTAGCTGACTTAAATGTAGATATCATCATCACGCACTACTTACCGTCACCTAAATCTATTTCACAAGAATACCAAAACCATCCTCGTAACTACTTGTTTGTAAGCGATGTAGAGGATATCATTCACAAAATACAGCCTTTATATTGGTTACATGGTCACACTCACTCTCAATGTGCCTACAAAATAGGCAGAACTCAAGTTATTGCTAACCCCCACGGCTACCCACAAGAAGCGTCCAACCATGGCTTTGTTAGACACCTGTGTTTGAGTATAAGTCACTCAATAGTTTAGAACTAAGCCCGTGAATGAAATCGATAGTTCCCTAATTTATCATTTTTAACCAACTAAATACTTGAGCAACAGTTAACTCCAAGTCTATCTCCGCTAATACTGGCAAACGCTGATCAGCTTGCAAAAGTTGTGGTTGTTGATTTGGAAGTAACACTAAAATGGAACGATCTTCTGGATCTATTAACCAACCTAGCTGGCAACCATGATCTAAGCAATAGAGAATATTGCCTGTGACTCGATTTGAACTTTGTTCTGGGGAAAGAATTTCAATTGTCCAGTCTGGACAAAGTAGAAAATCATTGGGTGCTTCCCCATCATCAGGGAAGGGAATGCGTGACCATTTGAAAACCGCTACATCAGGTACTATTGAACGGGTACCAAAACTACAGCGTAGTTCTGGAAAAGCATAAGCGCTCTTGAGGGGTTCGCCTACATCATTGATACTGTTGCATAGCTTTAGCTGTAGTCTGCTGTGCTTCCCTTTCGGCATTGGTTTTTGAAGAATCTCACCACTAATATATTCGCTAGCAGGTCTTGTTTCTGGTAGCTCAAGAAACTCCTCTAGAGTCAAAGATTGGGTAATTACTGTAGGCATAACTCAGCCAAGAAAAGCAAACGGAATATATCTTAGTTTACTGCATCAGTTGATGAGAGACGAGATTTTGATTATTTAGTTAAACAAGGGTGCAATTTATAGACAATAGGACTTACGCCTAATCCTGATGAGCCAGACACCCGCGAAATTAACAAGGATTTGTGTAGGTGTTCTTGACCGGATCAGTTATCAGTTGTTACAGCCCAAAGAACGTTTGATAACTGTTTACTGTTTACTCTTCACTGATAACTGTTAATGTTCCCTTAATATTATTATTGCTTGTGCTTAAAGTAGCGCCAGTAGCATCACAGTGGATTACACACTTTTAAGTACAAGTACAATGAAGTGGAATAACTCGTTCATTAGGTTGCTGAGTACATCAGCTGTAGCAGGCATTGCTGATCAAGTAGCAACACCTACAATAGATGTTTTTTGGTTTACTAAGCACTGGAAGAAACTTATTGTTGCCTTTATAAGTTCACTGGCTGTCGTTTTTTTGGTAAGTAAGCTATTTCCAGTAAGTCCATTAGTCGCTCAAGCACCAGCGCAGCGCAATGCTATTATCTTTGTGGCGGATGGTTTGCGTCCTAGCTCTGTGAATGCAACCGATACACCAGCTTTGTATAGTATTGCTCAAAAAGGAGTTAGCTTTCCTAATAGTCATTCTTTGTTCCCTACCTTCACAACTGCGAATGGTTCTGCGATCGCAACAGGGCATTATTTAGGCGACACAGGTGACTTCAGTAATACCATCTATGTTGGCTCTCCTATTCCTAATGCTGCTAACAGTGTCACACCCTTCGTAGAGAACGATGCGGTTTTGGCTGACTTGAATGATCTTTTTAGTGGTAACTATTTGAATGAAGAAACTTTATTAGCTGCAGCTAGGGAAGCAGGGTTTAGCACAGCAGCAGTTGGGAAGGTTGGACCTATTCTGATACAAGATGTTACCCAAGGAAACCGAGTTTCAGGAACTGTCCCTCCCCCAAACACTATTGTGATTGATGATACCACTGGTAAAACCGGTGGTGTCCCACTGAATTCTGATATCACCGCAGCTCTAACAAACGCTGGTCTATCTACAACAAGCCCAACTCGCGGAGATAACGGTACTTCAGGTACTAACACCACTCCTGGTACAACAGTTGCTAACGTCACTCAGCAACAATACTTTACTGACACAGTGACAAAAGCGATTCTTCCTTTGTTTAAAGATCGCGGTCAACGTTTTGTCTTAGTGTATTGGTCACGAGATCCAGATGGAAGCCAACACAATCAGGGAGACAGCCTTAATTCACTGACTCCCGGAATTAATGGTCCCACCTCAAAAGCAGGTGTGCAGAATGCTGATAACAACCTTGCCCAAATTCTTGACACACTCAAGAGTTTAGGACTTGATAAAACAACCGACGTATTCGTAACGGCGGATCATGGTTTTAGTACCATCAGTAAGCAGAGCAATACAAGTTATGCAGCTACTGTTTCTTATCCAAATGTAAACTCAGGGTTTCTTCCTGTAGGCTTTCTTGCAATAGATATAGCTAAAGGGTTAGGTTTATCACTTTACGACCCAGATCAGAATAACCAATTGGTTACTCCAGGTTCTGGTACAATCCCTAATCCTAAATCAGGTAATGGTTTGATTGGAACTGATCCTAGCAATCCAGACGTTGTCGTTGCAGCTAATGGTGGATCAGATTTGATCTATCTTCCAAATGGGAATAATAACCGAACTTTGGCTCGGAAAGTTGTAGATTTGCTTCTGCAGCAAGATTATATTAGCGGCCTATTTGTTGATAAGTCATTAGGGTCTATCCCGGGTACACTTCCTTTAAGTGCAATTAATTTGCAAGGTTCTGCACTAACGCCAACTCCTGCGATCGCAGTTAACTTCCGTTCTTTTGATACAGGATGCGGTAATCCTGTTGCGTGTGGTGTGGAAGTTGCTGATAGTGGTCTTCAGCAAGGACAAGGTATGCATGGTAGTTTTAGCCGTGCTGATACCTTCAACTATATGGCGGCTACAGGTCCTGACTTTAAAAAGAGTTATGTAGATCAAGCTCCAGTAAGTAATGTAGATGTTGCTGTAACCATTGCTGAAGTTCTTGGTTTAAAACCCCCAATTCCTGACAATCAAGGTAACTTAATCGGTCGCGTGATTAAAGAAGCTTTAGAAGGTGGACCAAAGAAAGTATCTTTCTTGGAAAGGACTGTAACATCTCAACCAGCTTCTAATGGGTTGAAAACCACTCTTAAATACCAAACAGTAGGTGAAACTCGCTACTTTGATGTAGCAGGTTTTCCTGGTAGGACACTTGGTCTTTAGTTAATTCCCATCCCTACTTTACTTCGTTGAAAGTAGGGACTTCCACCCAATTCGTTAACGGTTATTAGTCACAGGATTGAAACTAGTTGCTGTACGTTCGCTCATTTTTTAAGGGCAAGGAGAATTAATGCCTGACTGTGTAAGGTTTCAAGGTGATTGTGAAGATCCTAAAACCACCACCGTGTAATACTTGGTAAAGGTAGATGGGATTAACGG
>JAESFG010000437.1_pt1 | contig 36828 bp, 37 predicted proteins | sample 9269371 | NCBI WGS metagenome assembly JAESFG01 (sample SAMN14506227, study PRJNA617093) | algae metagenome | isolation source: Aetokthonos hydrillicola CCALA 1050 (B3-Florida) and co-occurring... | place: USA: South Carolina | collected 2013-01-01 | reverse complement strand
CCACGATCATGTCATAGGCAACGCCAAGCTCGGTGAGGTCCGCGCCGGCGCAGAACCCGCTGGCCTTGCCCGAGCGGATGAGCACCCCTTTCACGTTGGCGCGGTGAAGCCATTCGGCAAATTCGCCGAGCTCGTGGATCGCCTTGTTCGAGAACACGTTCATCGACCGGTCGGGGCAATCGAACACGAGGTGTACGAGGCCGTTGACATGAAGCTCGGTGCGGAACTGGGTGAGGGTAGGCGGTGTGGTCATGCGGATATCTCCGGAGTGCGCACGCGCGGCTTGCGGAACTTGCCTGCATCGTCGCGCACAGTCTGGCTGGTGATGTCGACCGAGCGCGGGTGCTTGGCGCGGGCGAGATGGTCGGTGAGGAAGGCGGATAGACTGTCGGCGTCCAGCGCCGCGTCACTTTCGATTACAGCGTGGACGATGGCTCCGAGATCGGCATCGGGCCTGCCGAACACAGCGCAGCTGCGCACATCCGGGTGGCGCAGCACGGCGGCTTCGACCTCGGCGGGCCAGATGTTGACGCCGCCGCTGATGATCAGGTCGTCCTTGCGATCGGCGAGGAAGAGAAAGCCCTCCGCATCGAGCCAGCCCACGTCGCCGACGCTTTCCCAGCCGTCTGCGGTGGCGCGGCGCTCGGCACCGATATAGCGATAGGTCGATCCGGGGCCGCTGGGCGGCATGGCAAAGACCTCGCCGTGCTCGCCGGGTGCGGCCTCGCTGCCGTTTGGAAGCAGGATGCGGATGCGCCCGTTGCCGATGGGGCGGCCGACCGAGCCGGGGCGTTCCAGCCACTCGCGGCCCCCGATCCAGCAGCGCACGAGGCCTTCGGTCGCGCCGTAGACTTCCCAGATGTGGTCCGGCCCAAGCCAGTCGATCCACGCCTGCTTGAGCCAGCGCGCCATCGGAGCGGCGGTGTGTACCACCTGCTTCCATGTGGCGAAGTGGGCGGCGGGGCGTTCCGCTTCGGGCAGGGCCATGATCCTGTGCATCATTGTCGGCACCATCAGCGCCCAGCCGATCCCCTCGCGCGCGATGTCATCGAGCACGGCTGCGGAATCGAAGCGGTCCGCCGTATGGACGGTCGAGCCGTTCCACAGCGCGAAGACCGCCGCGCTGAAAGGGGCGTTATGATAAAGCGGGCCGGGCACGCTCACCCGGCTATTGGCAGGGATGCCGATGAAGGCGGTGCCAGCGGGGAAGCCCGCCGGACGGCCGTCGACGATGACCTTGGGCGTGCCGGTGCTGCCGCCGCTGGTACAGGCCTTCCACGATGCAGCAACCGGGCGTGGCGGCAGCGATATCGCGGCAATCGAGGGCGTGGGCAGCATGGCGGCATCGATGGCGCAGCGCGGCTGCATCACGGCGAGAATAGCATCGCGCTCCACAGGCGGCAGGCGATACGAAAGCGGGGCGGGGGTGGCGCCGCAGCGGTAGATCGCGAAGGTCAGCGCCAGGAATTGGGGGCCGTTGGGCAGCTGGAATGCCACCAGATCGTGCGGCTCTACGCCCTTGTCCGTGAGCCAGGCCGCCAGCTGCGCGCTGCGCGCGTCGAGCTCGCCAAAGGTCCAGCGCGTGCTGCCATGGACCAGCGCCTCGCGCTCGGGCGGAACCCGCGCGAAGATGTCTGCGAGCGGCAGGAAGGCGTCAGAAGCCGACGGCATCGGCGCCCTTGAGCTGCAGGATTTCACGCGCCTCATCGGGGCTCGCGACTTCAAGGCCAAGCCCTTCGATGATCTGGCGCACGCGGGTGACCTGCTCGGCATTGCTCTCAGCCAGCTTCCCGCGCCCGATCCACAGGCTGTCCTCGAGGCCAACGCGGACGTGGCCGCCCATGCTGGCGGCCATGGCGGCGACCTTCATCTGGTTCGCGCCGGCGGCCAGCACCGACCAGCGGTAGTTGTCGCCGAACAGGCGGTCGGCGGTCCGCTTCATGTGCATCACATCATCGGGATGCGCGCCGATCCCGCCGAGCAGGCCAAAGCAGGTCTGGATGAACAGTGGGGCCTGGACCAGCCCTTCGCTCCAGAAATAGTGCAGGTTATAGAGGTGGCTGGTGTCGTAGCACTCGAACTCGTAGCGCGTGCCGGTCTTGTTCAGTGTATCAAGCGCATAGCGGATGTCCTTGAAGCTGTTGCGGAACACGAGGTCGTGACTTCCCTCCAGCATTTCCGGCTCCCAAGCGTGCCGGAATTCCTTGAAGCGCTTCAGCATCGGGAAGAGGCCGAAGTTCATCGAGCCCATGTTGAGGCTGGCAACTTCGGGCTTCCACACTTCGGCGGGCTTCACCCGGTATTCCACCGGCATGTAGGGCGATGCGCCTGTTGTGAGGTTCACCACCACGTTGCTGCTCTGCTTGATCACCCGCAGGAAGGGTTCGAAGTCCTCCGGCGTATGGACCGGGTGCCCGTCCTGCGGATCACGCGCATGGAGGTGGACGATGGCCGCGCCTGCTTCGGCAGCGCCCAGCGCGGCTTCGGCGATTTCCTGAGGCGTCACGGGAAGGTGCGGCGACATCGACGGGGTGTGGATCGAGCCGGTAACCGCGCAGCTGATGATAACCTTGTGCTGTGCCACGTCATGCCTCCTGCAGGCCGCGCATGGCATCGCGCCAGTGCCGGGCCAGTGTTTCGCGGGTGTGGGGAGCAGCGATGCCGATCAGCGCCTGCGCGCGCGCCTCGTGCCCCAGATTGCGCAGATCCGCCGCGCCGTGTTCGGTGACGACCACATCGACATCGAAGCGCGAGAGCGAGACGGGGCCGTGCCCACTGCCAGCGGGTATGATGCGACCTACGCCGCTAGCCTCGGACGGCAGCGCGATGATCCGGAGCCCGCCCGCAGCCCTTGCGCCGCGCGCGTAGTCGCCGCCGCCGCCCGGGCCGGACAGGAACCCGCGCGAGGAAGCCTCGGCGTGGACCTGTCCGTAGAGATCGACTTCCATCGCTGAGTTGATCGTGACGAAGCGGTGGATCGCACCCAGCGTGGCCGGATCGTGGGTGACCGTGACCGGGCGGAACTGGAAATGCGGATCATCGAGCCCCGCATAGAGCGTCGGACTGCCGATCGCGACGCCGACCAGCGCTGACGGCCCCGCTGCCATCGCGCCCGATCGCACCAGTTCGAGCGCGCCGTCGCCAATCAGACCGGTGTGGAGCCGCAGCCCGCGGTGGTGCTTGAGCGCGCGCAGAACGGCATCGGGGACTTTGCCGAGACCGGTCTGCAGGGTCGCGCCGTCTGGAATAAGCGGGGCGATATGGCCTGCGATGGCAAGGCTCGTCGCATCCTCGCCGCCGGCCATCGTGCGCAGCGGCTGTTCGCCCTCGAACCACCCGGTGAGCTCGGCAAAAGGAATGCCGGGATCGCCTAGCGTGCGCGGCATCAGCGGGTTGATATGCGCCATCCGCACCGGGATATAGCGCCACAGCGCGGCGATGAAGGCGCACTCCGCGCCGAAGCTGCAATTGCCCTCGGCATCAGGCGGGCTGCACATGAACAGCGCCGCCGCAGGCCGCTCCCGGCGATAAAGCGCCAGGATATCCTGATAGCACAGCGGCAGGAATGTGCTGCGCGCACCTTCGCGCCGCAGCTCCGGGGTCTGGAAGAAGGTGAGGACGCTGGACTCGGGCCCCGCCCGCCAGACGGCCTTGTTGAGGCCGGGAACGAACACGCCCGAAAACGCCATGTCACCCAGCGCTTCACCCGCCGCTTCGACTTCTGCGATCAGGAGATCGGATTCCGCCGGGCTCGACGAGACGAGCGTGAGCCCGCCCGGCGGCAGAACGCCAGGCAGGTCTCCGGGGCGCAACTGGCGCGTGGTCATGGTCTGCGCCCCGTGCCGCCTTACTTGACGTATTTGTGGAATTCAGGCGCGCGCTTTTCCTGGAACGCGCGCATGCCTTCCTTGGATTCCTCGGTGTCGTAGAACAGCTTCACCGAATTGAGCGCCAGCATCGAGATGCCGCGGATATTGTCGCTGTCCGCGTTGAAGCTTCGCTTGGCGAGCGCCAGTGCGGTGGGCGACCGCTGACCCAGCATTTCGGTCCATTCGTCTACTGCCGCATCAAGCTCGGCGGCGGGCACGACCTTGTTGACGAGGCCCATCTCCATGGCCTCCTGCGCGGTGTATTGCAGGTTGAGGAACCAGATTTCGCGCGCCTTCTTGTCACCCACATGGCGGGCGAGGAACGCGGTGCCCCAGCCGGCATCGACCGAGCCGACCTTGGGGCCGACCTGGCCGAACTTGGCTGTGTCTGCCGCGATGGTGAGGTCGCATAGCGTCGCAAACACATTGCCGCCGCCGATGGCGAAGCCATTGACGCGCGCGATCACGGGCTTCGGGATATCGCGGATGATCGACTGGAACTCGTCGATCGGCAGCCCGACGATGCCGCGCCCGTCGTACTGGCCGTCCTTCGCGCTCTGGTCGCCGCCGGTGCAGAAGGCCTTGTCGCCCGCGCCGGTGAGCACGACCGAGGAGACGTTCCTGTCATCCGCTGCCAGCTTGAATGCCGCGATCAGCTCTTCGATCGTCTTGGCGCGGAAGGCGTTGTAGAGCTTGGGGCGGTTGATCGTGACCCATGCGGCCCGGCCGCGCACTTCATAGAGAATGTCTTCGAATTCAGGGGTGCTCATGGCGCATCCTTCCTCTTGAAACTGCGGTAAATCGCGTTCGACCGGCCAACCATGGCGCCATCGACGGTCATGACCGCCTGCGTGAAAATCAGGCTGCCGGTCCCGCGCAACAGCGTGACATCGGCCAGCAGCCAGCGATCCCGGGGGATCGGAGCGAGGTAGTCGACCGATAGCGTGACAGTCGGTGTATGGTCGGCAGCGCCTTGCGAGTACCCCCGCACGGCGGCGCACTGGTAATCGGCAAAGGTGGCGAGCGCCCCGCCGTGCATCACGTCAAACGGGTTGCAGTGCGTGGTGGTGACGAACAGCGCCAGCCTTGCGTTCTCACGGTCGATCCATACGTCGCCGATCGTCCAGGTCCCGTCGCCGGGGGCTGCGTGGCAGACCCAGTTTCCGGCCAGAGGCGGTGGATCGATCGGCGGCATGGTGCCTGTCTCAGACCATGTTCATGCCGCCGGAGACCGAAATGGCCTGGCCGGTGATATAGGCGCCGTCGTCGGAGGCGAGAAGTGCGACGATCCCGGCATAGTCCTCGGGCTCGCCCATGCGGCCGAGCGGGATGCCGCGTTCGAGCGCGGCCTTCCACTTCTCGGCTTCTGGGCCTGTACCGGCCACTTCCGCCATCATCGGGGTATTGGTCGGCCCGGGGCACACGGCGTTGCAGAGCACGTTCTTGCGGGCGAGTTCGCGTGCGATCGACTTGGTGAAGCTGATGAGCCCCCCCTTGCAGGCCGAATAGACCGCCTCCATCGCCGTGCCGACCTTGGCGGCGTCCGAGGCGATGTTGATGATGCGCCCGCCGCCATGCTCGACCATCCTGCCCGCCACCGCGAAATGGGTGTTGAGATTGCCGGTGAGGTTGATCGCGATGACCTTGTCCCAGAATTCGGGTGTGGTCTTGAGGAAGGGGGCAGGGCGGTCCCAGCCGGCATTGTTGACCAGCGCCCAGATCGGGCCGAGCTCGGCCTCGACCGCCTCGACAGCGGCCTGAACGGCGGCGAGGTCGCTCACATCGAGCTGCCAGGTGCGGACCGTTGCGCCAGGGCCTGCGATCTGGGCGGTTTCCTCTCCCGCCGCTGCGCTGAGGTCAAAGATGGCGACCTTGCAGCCTTCCGCCGCCAGCCGCAGCGTCAGTGCCCGGCCAATGCCTTGTCCGCCGCCGGTGACAATGGCGACCCTACCGTCCAAACCCTTCACAGTGTCCTCCATTCGGATGGGGCTGTCAGAGATCCAAGTCCTGACCGCCCTCTGCTTCGCCGCCAGCCAGATCGAGCAGGCGGTTCTTGATCTTCACAAGCACGATGGCCGCCGCGTCGAGTTCGTCCTCGGTCACGGTCGCCAGAATGTCCGCCTCGACCGCATCGACGCTTTCACGGATGGTCGAGACAAGCCGCTGACCGGCACGGGTCAGGTAGACGCGGCGCGCGCGCGCATCGCGCTCATCGGCGCGGCGTTCGACAAAGCCGGCGGATTCCATCCGGTCGACGAGGCCGCCGATGGCCACCTTGGTGAGGTCGAGATCGGCGGCGAGCGCGGTCTGGGTCATCCCGTCGCGGCGCGAGAGGAAGGCAAGCACCCACCACTGTGAGCGCGTCAGGCCAAGCGGCTTCAGTGCGCGATCGACCACGATGCGGCGCAGGCGCGACACATCGTGGATGAGGAAGCCAAAACGCAGGCTGGAATCGAGGTTCTTCTGAATCATCGGGTGATCTCCGGGAGAGGACTCCCCCGGACTAGTCGTCGCCGCGCCGCGCGCAAGAGGCTGGGTAAGCCAGTTCACTTCCTGCGCGCCAACTTGCCCTTGAACATATCGCGCGAGATGATCGTCTTCATCACCTCGATCGAGCCGCCCGCGATCTTCACGATCCGCGCGTCCGCATAGGCCCGGGCGATGGGATATTCCCACATGTAGCCCCAGCCGCCGAACAGTTGCAGGCACTTGTCGACCGTTTCGCAGTGCAGTTCCGAAGTGACCATCTTGGCCATGGCGGCATCGACCGGATCTAGCTCGCCCTTCATGAACAGCTCGATGCACTTGTCGGTAAACACGCGTGCCATCACGCTGCGCGCCTTGAGGTCGGCGAGCACGAACTGGGTGTTCTGGAAGTCCGCAATGGTCTGGTCGAACGCCTTGCGCTCGCTGGTGTACTCGACCGTGTAATCGATCACGGTCTCGACCACGGTGGCCGAACGGATCGCCTGCGCCAGCCGCTCCTGCGCCAGCTTGGTCATCATCAGCGAGAAGCCCTGGCCTTCCTCGCCCAGCATGGCATCGGCATCGACGCGCAGGTTGTCGAAGAACAGCTCCGAGGTGTCCTGTGCCTTCATCCCCAGCTTGTCGAGGTTCTTGCCCCGGTTGAAGCCCGGCAGCGACGCATCGACGAGGAACAGCGTGACGCCCTTGGCACCGGCCATGCTGTCGGTCTTGGTGGCGAGCACGAGCACGTCGCACATCTGGCCGTTCGAGATGAACACCTTCTGGCCGTTGATGACGAAGTGGTTGCCGTCGCGCTCGGCCTTGGTGCGGATCGCCTTGAGGTCGCTGCCGGCATGCGGCTCGGTCATGCCGAGCGAGCCGATGGCCTCGCCGCGCACCATCTTGGGCAGCCAGTGCCGCTTCTGCTCGTCGCTGCCGAAGGTCAGGATATAGGTCGCGACCAGATCGGTGTGGATCAGGAAGCCCGGTCCGCTGGCGCCCACGCGCCACAACTCTTCGAACACCACCACATCGAACAGGTAGTCGAGGCCGAGGCCGCCGTACTCCTCGGGCACAGTGCAGCACAGCAGGCCCGCTTCACCGGCCTTGAGCCACAGCTCGCGCGGGACAATGCCGTCCTTCTCCCACTGCTCGTGGTAGGGCACGATTTCCTTCTCGACGAAATGCCGCACCGTCTGGCGCCACATCTCGTGCTCGGGCTGAAACAGGGAACGTTCGATCATGAGGCAGCTTTCAGGCGCGCTGGGACTTTTCCTTGGCAACGGAGGCGGCGATGGCTTCGCGGGCGGCCGTCCATTGCTGAGGGGTGAGGTTGGTGAGGTCGGCAAATGTGCCGGGACCTGCGATGTGCTGGCCGCCGTCGATCGCGATCGTCTGGCCGGTCAGGTAGGGGCTGGCATCCGAGAGCAGATAGGCAACCAGATTGGTCAGCTCGGGCATGCGGCCGAAACGGCGCATCGGCACTGTGTCGCAATTCGTGGCCGAGCTTTGCGTGTCGGGAATGGGATTGAGCTTGTCCCATGCGCCTTCGGTGGGGAAGGGGCCGGGCGCCGTGGCGTTGAGGCGGATGCCGTAGGGCCCCCATTCGGCCGCAAGCGACATGGTCATCGAATGGACAGCAGCCTTGGACATCGCCGAGGGCACAACGAAGGCCGACCCGGTCCAGACCCAGGTCGTCAGCATCGAGACGACCGAGGCCGGGATTTCATCGCGGATCCAGCGCTTGCCGCATGCGAGCGTGGCGTGGAACGTGCCGTCCATGACCGTCGAGGTGATCGCGCGATAGCCGCGCGCGCTGAGGTCCTTGGTCGGTGCGATGAAGTTCGCCGCTGCATTGTTGACGAGGCCGCTCAGGGGCTGGTCCGCCCAGATCGCCTCGATCATCGCATCGACGGCATCCGCGTCACGGATATCGCAGACACGAGGGACAACCTCGACGCCGGTATCCGCCGTGATCGCGGCGGCGGTCTCGGCAAGGAGCGCCTCGCGCCGCCCGCAGATGGTGACGCGCGCCTGAAGCTTCGAGAGCGCGTGCGCAATCTCGCGCCCGAGCCCGCCGCCGCCGCCTGTCACGAGCACGGCCTTGCCAGCCAGCGCGTCATCCTTGAATATGCCCATGAACCTCTCCGTTCCGGGTAAGCCTGACCTTGCGGCCAATTGCTCTTGCCAGACAATGTTAAGCTGTTTACTACCTGATTCGAGACTGTCAAGCGCGAGTGCAGCCTAACCGCCACTCGGAAGCGATAAGGCAGAGTATCGAATTGAGGAGAGCCGCGTGCCAGATCCGGTAACAGCACCTGCGGAAGCGTTCGGGATTACGGCGCTTGGCGGCTATCTTCCCCTGCTGCGGCTCGACCGGAAGGCCGCATCGCGCGAACTGGCCTGGTCGGGCCTCCCGATGCCGCGCACCGGCACGCGTGCCGTGGCCGATTGGGATGAGGATGCGCTCACCATGGCCGTCGAAGCCGCGCGCCCGCTCTGCGCCGAAAGCGCGCCCGAAGCCCTGCGGTTTGCCTCGACTTCGGCCTATTTCACCGACCGTGCGCAAAGCGGGATCGCACTCGATGCGCTCGCCTTGCCGCGTGCCGTGCGCACCAGCGATGCCGCGAATTCGCGCCGCGCGGCAACTTCGGCGCTCCTCGAGGCGCTAATTGCAGGGCGCGATGAGATCGTCACGGCAGGCGAGCAGCGGCCGACACAGCCGGGCAGCGCGGCGCAGCTGGCATTCGGCGACGGCGCAGCCGCCGTGCGCACCGGCCCCGGCGCTTCGGCACGACTTGCCGGGCACGCCAGCCTTTCGCACGATCTTGTCGATCGCTACGCCTCGCGCGAGCATCCCTTCTCGTATCCCTATGAAGAGCGCTTCGTGCGCGATGTGGCGGTCGCTGAAGTGCTGGTCCCGGCGATCCGCGCAGCCTGTGAGGCGGCGGGCATTGTGTCGGCGCAGCTCGCGCATGTCGCGGTACATGAACCGGTCGGCGCAACCTGGCGCGCGGCGGCCAAGGCGCTGGGCTGCAAGGCTCCCAATCATTGTGAAGCGGTTTCCGATTCCGCGGGCGATCTGGGCGCAGCACATGCCCTGTTCGGGCTGGGTCTGGCGCTCGATGCAGCTGTGCCGGGCGATTTCGTGCTGCTTGTGGGCTTTGGCAGCGGAGCCGATGCCCTGATCTTTGAAGTGAGTGGCCCGGTGCCGGGAGCAAGCGCGATGGCCGCCGCTCTCAGGGAAGGGCAAGTCCTTGCCAGCTATTCCCGCTTCCTGAGCCTCACCGGTTCGGTCGAGCTCGATTGGGGCATGCGCGCAGAGTTCGAGCAGAAGGCGCAGGCCACCGTGCTCGAACGTGTCGGGCGCGACATGATCGGCTTCATCGGCGGGCGCGACAGCACCGGCAATGTGCAGTTTCCCAAGAGCGCGTTTCCGGTCAATCCGGCTCTTTCCGAGCCCGAAGCCCTCGAACATGTGCGGCTTGCCGATCTCGAAGCGGCAGTCGTTTCGGTCACTGCCGATCGGCTCAATTTCAGCCCCGATCCGCCTTTCGATTTCGGGCTCGTGCAGTTTGAAAACGGCGCCCGCGTCCTGATGGAAATGGTCAACCGCCCCGCCGAGGGTTTTCGCGTCGGTGACCGCGTGCGGATGCGGCTGCGGATCAAGTCCCAGAACCGCCGCCTCGGCTTTCGCACCTACTTCTGGAAAGCCGCCCCGCTGGCGCGGCCCGTGCTTGGAGACGCCTGATGGCTACGGGAATTCGCGACAAGGTCGCCATTGTCGGCATGGGCTGCACGCGCTTCGGCGAGCGGTGGGATGTGGGCGCGGACGGCCTGATGGTCGAAGCCTTTGCCGAGGCGCTGGCCGATGCCGGGATCGAGCGCTCGCAGATCGAAGCGGCCTGGGTCGGCAATGCGCTCGATGACATCAACGTGGGCAACAGCGCGCTGCCCGCCGCCCATGCATTGCGGCTCGACAAGGTGCCTGTCACGCGGGTGGAGAATATGTGCGCGACGGGGACCGAAGCCCTGCGCGGTGCAGCTTATGCTGTTGCTTCGGGCGCGGTTGATATCGCGCTCGCCATCGGTGTCGAGAAGCTCAAGGACACCGGCTACGGCGGGCTGCCGCTGCGCACCAAGGGCATGCAGAACGATCTGTGGATGCCCTACGGTTCGGCCCCGGGCACCTTTGCCCAGCTCGCAGGCGCCTATGCCGCGCGCCACGGCATTGCAGCGGCCGATCTCAAGCGCGCGATGGCGCATGTCTCGTGGAAGAGCCACCAGAACGGCGCGCTCTCGCCCAAGGCGCATCTGCGCGGCGCGGTCGATATGGAGAAGATCCTCGGCGCGCCGCTGATCGCCGATCCGCTCGGCCTGTTCGATTGCTGCGGCGTTTCGGATGGCGCGGCGGCGGCCATCGTCACCACGCCGGAGATTGCCCGGGCACTGGGCAAGGCCGATCCGGTCACGATCAAGGCGATCCAGCTGTCCGCAAGCAACGGCTGGGAAATGCAGTACGGCGCGTGGGACGGGGCGTCCGTGCCCAACACCCGCGCCGCCGCTGCGCGCGCCTATGCGGAGGCAGGCATCCGCGATCCGCGCGCCGAGCTCGATATGACCGAAGTGCATGACTGCTTCTCGATCACCGAACTGGTGATCATGGAGGACCTCGGCCTTTCGGACGAAGGCCGTGCGCCCACCGACATTCTCGACGGCCGCTACGATGCGGGCGGGGCGATCCCCTGCCAGCTTGACGGCGGGCTCAAGTGCTTCGGCCACCCGGTCGGGGCTTCGGGTCTGCGCATGGCCTATGAGGTCTATACCCAGCTGCAAGGCCGGGCAGGGGAGCGCCAGCGGAGCAAGGTCGATTTCGGGCTCACCCACAATCTCGGCGGATCGCCGTTCAACAGCGTTGCCGCTGTCGCGATCCTCGGCCGGCTGAACTGAGAGGGATTTGCAAGATGGCAGGCCTGTGGTTTGACGAATTCACGGTGGGGCAGGTGTTCCGCCACGAAGTGCGCAAGACCGTGCTGGACTACGAGAACAGCCTCTTCTCCTCGCTCACCTACAACCCGGCGCAGATCCATATCGATCACGCCTATTGCGAAGGCACCGAGTTCGGCCAGCCGCTGATGAACTCGATCTTCACGCTGGGCCTCGTGATCGGGCTCAGCGTGCAGGACACCACGATGGGCACCACCGTGGGCAATCTCGGGATGACCGACACGACCTTTCCCAAGCCGGTCTTTTCGGGCGATACGATCCGCGCCGAAACCAAGGTGCTGGAGCTTCGGACAAGCAAGTCGCGCCCCACGCAGGGCATCGTCACGTTCGAGCACATCGGGCTCAACCAGCGCGATGAGGTGGTCTGCCGCACCGTGCGCAACGCGCTGATGATGAAGAAGCCGGCATGAGGCTGCGCTCGCTTCTGTTCGTGCCGGGTGACAGCGAGCGCAAGTTCGCCAAGGGCCGTGCGGCAGGTGCGGACGTGCTGATCCTCGATATGGAGGACGCTGTCGCGCCTTCGATGAAGGAGGCGGCGCGCGGGATGATAGCAGGCTGGCTGAGCGAGGCGGATGCGGTCGAGGCCAGCCTGTTCGTGCGCGTCAATCCGCTCGATACCGGCCTGACCGCCGACGATCTGGCCGCCGTCGTGCGCCCGGGCCTCGCGGGTATTCTCGTGCCCAAGGCCAATGGCGCGCAGGATGTCGCCGCGATTGCCGGGATGATCGATCCGTTGGAAGTCGCCGTCGACATGGCGCCGGGCAGCGTCAAGATCATGGTCGTTGCCACGGAAACCCCGCAGGCGATGTTCGCGCTGGGTAGCTACACCCCGCCGCACCCGCGTCTGGTTGGCCTGACATGGGGCGCGGAAGACCTTGCCGCCGCCATCGGCGCCACCGCGAACAAGGAAGCGGACGGCCAGTGGACCGAACCCTATCGCCTCGCGCGTTCGCTCTGCCTCTTCGCGGCGGCCTCCGCCGGCGTGGTGCCGGTCGATACGCTCTACGCCGATTTCCGCGACGCCGAAGGACTTGAAGCCGATTGCCGCCGCGCGCGCCGCGACGGGTTTCTGGGCCGCATCGCGATCCATCCCGATCAGGTCGAGACGATCAACCGCTGCTTCAGCCCATCCGCAGAAGAGATCGCCGAGGCTCGCAAGATTGTCGATGCCTTCGCTGCCTATCCCGATGCGGGCACGCTGGGGATCGACGGCAAGATGTATGACATTCCCCACCTCAAGGCCGCCCGCAAGACGCTGGCGGCAGCCGGAGTTTCCGCATGAACTGGTTCGCCCGGCTCGCCGCGCTTGGTGTTGTCTTCGGCCTCACTGCCTGCCTGATCTATTCCTTCGCCACCGGCGATGTCGTCGCGGACCAGCTCCACGTCTGGCAGGTCATCTGGGGCATCTATGTCTGGGCCGATGCCTATAGCGGCTTCCTGCTCTTCGCGACGCTGATCTACGCCTATGAACGCCGTCTGGGCCTGACGATCGGCCTGTTTCTCCTCACCTGCGGAACCGGCAACATGGTCAACGCCGCCTGGCTGCTCTGGCGCGGGCCTGACCTTTACCGCCGTATTCGCCAAACCACCTCGGGGATCTCCTGATGTCTGCAACATGCCCGCTTCCCACCGAGGACGATCTCCTCGCCATTCGTGAAGGCGTCCGCGCCGCCTGTTCGCCCTTCGATGACGAATACTGGCTCGCGCGCGATGATGACGGCAAGTTCCCCCGCGAATTCCACCGCGCGATGGCCGACGGCGGCTGGCTTGGCATCACCATGCCCGAGGAATTCGGCGGCTCGGGCCTCGGCGTGACCGAGGCGATGACGATGATGAGCGAGGTTGCCGCCTGCGGGGGCGGGTTCGCCGCTGCCTCTACGATCCACATCAACCTGTTCGGCCCGCACCCCATTGTGGTGGAAGGCACGCACGAGCAAAAGGCGCGCTGGGTTCCGCGCCTTGTCTCGGGCGAGGACCAGTGCTGCTTCGGCTTCACCGAGCCCGATGCCGGGCTCAACACCACGCGGATCAAGACCTTCGCGGAGAAGGTGCCGGGCGGCTATGTCGTCCACGGCCAGAAGGTCTGGACCTCGACCGCGCAGGTCGCGAACAAGATCATGCTGCTGACGCGCACGACCAGGTTCGAGGATTGTGCGCGACCTACCGACGGCATCACCATCTTCTACACCGATCTCGACCGCGCAAAGGTCGACGTGCGCCTGATCAACAAGATGGGCCGCAAGGCGGTGGATTCGAACGCGATCTTCATCGACGGGCTGTTCATTCCCGAGGAAGACCGCATCGGCGAGGAGGGGAAGGGCTTCGGCTACATCCTCCACAGCCTCAATCCCGAACGCATCCTGATCGGCGCCGAGGCCATCGGCATCGGCCGCGATGCGCTCCGACGCGCGACGCAATATGCCAAGGACCGGGTGGTGTTCGACCGGCCCATCGGCATGAACCAAGGCATCCAGCACCCGCTCGCCGAAAAGTGGATGTACCTCGAAAGCGCCTGGCTCATGGTCGAAAAGGCAGCGCGGCTTTACGACAGCGGCCTGCCCTGCGGGGCCGAAGCCAATGCCGCCAAGTTCCTTGCCGCGCGTGCCTGTCACGATGCGGCCTGGCAGGCGGTCGCGACCCACGGCGGGTTTGGCTATGCCAAGGAATACCATGTCGAGCGGCTCTACCGCGAGGCCGCGCTGACCCGCCTCGCGCCGATTACCGAACAGCTGATCATGAGCTTCATTGCCGAGAAGGTGCTCGGCCTTCCCAAGAGCTACTGAGGAACGTCCCATGGGTATGATGCAAGGCAAGGCGGTACTGGTCACCGGTGCAGGACGGGGCGTGGGCCGCGGGATCGCGCTCGCGCTGGCCGAGGCTGGCGCTTCGGTTGTGGTCAACGACCTCGGCGTCGCGCTGAGCGGGGAGGGGCAGGAGGAAGGCTCTCCCGCCGAACAGGTGGTCGAGGAAATCCGCAGCGCTGGCGGCAAGGCCGTCGCCAACCATGACAGCGTGGCCGAGTGGGACGGCGCCTGCCGCATGGTCAAAGCCGCGGTCGACAGCTTCGGGCGGATCGACGGCGTGGTGAACAACGCCGGCAACTTGCGCGATGTCTACTTCCACAAGATGAGCCCGGAAGATTTCCGCGCGGTCATCGACGTGCACCTCATGGGCAGCTTCCACACCAGCCGCGCCGCCGCGCCGTTCTTCAAGGAACAGGGCAGCGGGGCCTATGTTCACATGACCTCGACCAGCGGCCTGATCGGCAACTTCGGGCAGGCGAATTATGCGGCGGCCAAGCTCGGCATCGTTGGCCTTTCCAAGTCGATCGCGCTCGACATGCAGCGCTTTGGCGTGCGTTCCAACGCGGTCGCACCGTTCGCCTGGACGCGGATGATCGATTCCATCCCGACCGACACGCCCGAACAGCAAAAGCGCGTGGAGGGCCTCAAGAAGCTCGATGCGAACAAGATCGGGCCGTTGTGCGTCGCGCTGTGCAGCGATGCGGCGGCCAAGGTCACCGGACAGATCTTCGGCGTGCGCAACAACGAGATCTTCCTGTTCTCGCAGCCGCGCCCGATGCGCGCCGCGCACACGGCGGAAGGCTGGACGCCCGAGGCGATTGCCGAGCGCGTGTTCCCGCAGTTCGCGAACGACTTCTACCCGCTGCACCGCTCGGCCGACGTGTTCAGCTGGGATCCCGTGTGATCGATCCCGCCGCCATTCTTGCCCGTGATTTCGGGCAACCGGTACAGGCCTACAGCGCGCGCGATGCCATTCTCTATGCGCTGGGCGTGGGGCTGGGCGGCGATCCCGTCGATACCGCCGACCTTGCGTTTCTGGACGAAAGGGCCTTGTCCGTCCTGCCGACCTTTGCGGTTACGCTGTGCACGCCCGGCATGTGGATCCGCGATCCCGCACTCGGCGTTGATTTTGGCAAGCTCGTCCATTCGGCGCAGTCTGCCGAGTTCCTCGCGCCGCTGCCGCCCGAGGGCCGGGTGCGCGGCGAAGCGCAGGTCATCTCGCTGACCGACCGGGGCGAGGGCAAGGGCGCGGTGCTCGTGCTGGAGCGGCGAATCTTCGATGCGGAGAGCGGCGCGCTGTACTGCCGGTTGCGCCAGACCCTGCTGCTGCGCGGGGATGGCGGCTTCGGCGGGCCTCGAACGCCGCGCAGCGAGGTGTTGGAGCTCGTGGGTGAACCCGATCTTTCAGCCCGCTTTGCCACAAGCCCGCGTGCCGCGCTGATCTACCGCCTGTCAGGTGACTGGAACCCGCTCCACCTCGATCCGGCGATTGCAGCCAAGGCCGGGTATGACCGGCCGATCCTGCAGGGTCTCGCAAGCTACGGCATTGCAGCCGTAGCGATCTCGCGTGCCATGGGGCGCGATCCGGCACTGGTGGCCCGCCTCGGCTGCCGATTTTCCGGCGTCGTGCTGCCTGGAGACGAACTGGAATTCCGCATCTGGCTCGGTGACGATCACACCGCGCGCTTCACCGCGCGTGTGGCGGACCGCAAAGTGCTCGATGCCGGCGAAATCGAATGGAGAACAACATGACTTCGCGCACCCTGGCGACCAGCCTGAAACAGATGCTTCGGCTGCCGGTCATGGCGGGCCCGATGTTTATCGCCTCGACCGCCGATCTGGTGATCGCGCAGTGCAAGGCCGGGATCATCGGATCTATGCCCGCGCTCAATCCGCGTTCGACCGAAGCGCTCGACGAAGATATCGCGCGCATCGCCGAAAACGTGGGTGGCGCGCCTTATGCGATCAATCTGGTCGCGCACAAATCGAACTCGCGGCTCGATGCCGACCTTGAGGTCGTGCTGCGCCACAAGGTGCCCATCGTGGTGCTGGCGCTCGCGGCCAACCCCGATCTCGTGCGCACGCTGCAAGCCAACGGCAGCCTCGTGTTTCAGGACGTGGTGAAGGACCGCCATGCCCGCAAATGCGCCGAGATGGGCGTCGACGGGATCATTGCCGTTGGCGCGGGCGCGGGCGGGCATACCGGCGATCTTTCGCCCTTCGCGCTGATGCAGGAAATCCGCGAATGGTGGGACGGCCTGCTGATCCTCTCGGGCTGCATTGCCAATGGCCGCTCGGTGCTGGCAGCAGAAGTGCTCGGCGCGGACCTTGCCTATGTCGGTTCGCCCTTCCTCGCCTCGACCGAGGCGAACACGCAGGACGGCTTCAAGCGGATGATCGTCGATGGGTCCTCAAAGGACATCGTCGTCACCAACTGCTTCACCGGCGTGAATGCCAACTTCCTGCGGCCCTCGCTGATCGAGCACGGTATGGACCCCGATGCGCTGAAGCCGCACGCGGGCGGGCCGATCAACATCGATGGCGGCGGCGCCAATGCCAAGGCGTGGAAGGAAATCTGGAGCGCCGGGCAGGGCATCGGCGCGGTGAAACGCGCGGAGCCAGCGGGCGAGTGGATCGACTGGCTTGCGGCAGACTATGCTGCGGCGCGCGCGGCCATTGGTCTGCCGGCCTGATCCGATGAGCCTCGACGCACTGTTTCAGCCGTTACAATTGGGTGCGCTCACTCTGCCCAATCGCGTGATCATGGCTCCGCTCACCCGCGCACGCGCCACGCCCGGCAACGTGCCGACCGCATTGATGGCCGAGTACTATGCGCAGCGCGCCGATTGCGGGCTGATCGTCTCGGAAGCGACCGCGGTCGATCCGCTCGGCATGGGCTGGTACCGGGTGCCGGGCCTGTGGACTGCGGACATGGTGGTGGGTTGGCAGCAGGTTACCGGCGCCGTGCACGCGGCGGGCGGGCGGATCTTTGCGCAGCTTTGGCATATGGGGCGGCTGGTGCTGCCCGACTACATCGGCGGCGCGAAGCCATTGGGGCCATCGCCTCTCGCCGGGGAAGGGCAGACTTTTGCCCCGCCGCCGCCGGAATACGATGGCGGCTTCCTGCCGATGAAGCCCTATGTCGTGCCGCGTGAGATGATACATGCGGATATAGCACAGGCGGTCGAGGCCTATGGCAGGGGCGCAGCCAATGCGCTCAAGGCCGGGTTCGATGGCGTCGAGATACACGCCGCCAACGGCTATCTGATCGACCAGTTCCTTCAGTCCAACGCCAACCATCGCACCGATGCCTATGGCCACGATCTGGCCGGGCGCACGCGCTTGCTGCGCGAAGTACTGGCGGTGGTGACGGCGGCGGCGAGCCCTGATCGGGTCGGCATCCGCATCAGCCCGACGAGCGCGCGCAAGGGCATGGGGGATGAGAACCCAGACGCGCTGGCCGATGCCGTCGCGGCCCTCGCGCAGGAGTTCGGGCTGGCCTATATCCACGTGATCGAACCCATCGCTTCGGGGTTCATGGAGCGGCCGGAGAACCCGGTCATTGCGCGGATTCGGGCGATCTTCGGGGGCGTGGTGATCCAGAACGGCAGCTTTGATGGACCGGCGGCCGATGCCTGCATTGCGGCGGGCAAGGCTGATGCGGTCTCCTTCGGGCGGCCCTATATCGCCAATCCCGACCTCGTCACGCGGATGCGCGACGGAAAAGCGCTCGCAGTCGCCGACATGGACTACGCCTACGTCGGCGATGCGCGCGGCTACACCGATTATCCGACCTGGCGCGTGGCCCCTTCCCAGTAGGGCGCGCGCAGGTCCTTTTTCGAGACCTTGCCTGAAGGTACCAGCGGGAAGCTCTCCATGAAGGCAACCCGCTTGGGCACCTTGTACCCCGCCAGCAACTCCCGCCCATAGGCGATCAGTGCAGCCTCATCGAGAGTGCTGCCTTCCTTGCGGATCACGCAGGCCATGACGGCTTCGCCCCAGCGCGGATCGGGCACACCGATGACGGCGACTTGCGCGATCTCGGGGTGAGTCGAAAGCGCGTTCTCGACTTCGGCGCAGTAGATGTTTTCGCCGCCGGAGACGATCATGTCCTTCACCCGGTCGACGATGTAGTAGAGCCCTTCGGCATCGCGGCGGGCAACGTCGCCGGTGCGGTACCAGCCATGTTGCAGCACCTTGGCGGTGGCGTCTTCCTGCTTCCAGTAGCCCGGCGTGATGGCGGGTGCGCGCACCACGAGCTCCCCGGGCTCGCCATCGGGCACTTCGTTCCCTGCCGGATCGAGGATGCGGAATTCGATCAGCGGCAGGGGCCGGCCGCAGCTTTGCAGCTTGGCCTCGTTCTCGAGATCGTGCTCCTCCGGGCGCAGGATCGAGAATGCGCCGCCAGCTTCGGTGGCCCCGTAGAACTGCATGAACTTGCACGGCATTTGCACGATGGCGCGCTTGATCAGACCGAGCGAGATGGCAGAGCCTGCATAAAGCACCATGCGCAAGGACGAGAAGTCCGTCTCGGCAGCGCGCGGATGATCGAGCAGCATCTGAATCATCGTGGGTGTCAGCGTCAGCAGGGTCGGGCGGTCGCGCTGGATCGCCTCGCACACCGTGCCGGGATCGAACTGGCGGACGATCGAGACCGCGACCCCGTTGTAGAGGCACTGATAGGCTATGCCGATCGAGAGCAGATGGAAATTGGGCAGCGGATTGATGAAGATGTCGCCCTCGAGCCACTCGTAACTGGGCTCGAGGTGCTCGCACAGGCGCATGCGGTTGAACCCGCCGTGGCTCAGCATCACGCCCTTGGGCTTGCCCGTGGTGCCCGAGGTGTAGAGCTGGATCGCGATGTCTTCCTCGCTGATGAACAGCGCGGGCTTGGCGGCGCTTTCGCCTGCGTAACGCAGTTCGAGGGTATCCTCGTTATCGAACCAGATTGTTTCGACAGGGCAGCCCGAAGCCTCCAGTGCGGCATGCCACAAGTCCGCCAGCGCGCGCTCGGCAAACACGACCCGCGCTTCGCTGTCGGCGATCAGTTGGCCGAGCTCAACCGCCGAAAGCCGCCAGTTGAGCGGCACGAACGCGGCGCGGGTGCGGGCCGTGCCGATCAGTGCGAAGTAGAAATCGGGGCTGTTGAGGCCAAGAAAACCGATCCGCTCGCCCGCGCCCACGCCCTGGCCAAGCAGGCCGTTGGCGATCCGGTTCGATACCGCATCATACTCGGCAAAGGAGATCGTGCGCGCCCCGTGAACCAGCGCGCGCCGCGCAGGCGTGGTGCGCGCATGGTATTCGATGAACTCGCCCAGCGTCCTGACTTCGGGATAGAGCCACATGATCAGGTCCTTCCGCAGATTATCGGCCAGTGAAGGCCGCTTTGTGCTTGGCCGCAAAGGCGGTGAGCCCTTCGCGCGCATCGGCGGTTCCGGCGACACGGGCCAGCGCCTGTGCTTCAAGCTCGAGCTGCGCGTCGAGCGGTGTGGTCGCTGCGGACACGAGCAGGCGGCGGATTTCACCATAGGCCTGGGTCGGGCCATTTGCGAGTTGTTGCGCAATCGCTTCAGCACGCGCAGCAAGCGCATCGGTGTCCACGATCTCGTCGGCAAGGCCCACTGCCAGAGCGGTTTGCGCATCGAGCGTTTCGTTGAGCAGCAGGTACTTGCGCGCGCGGGACAGGCCCATGCGGCGGCTGAGCATGATCGAGCTGCTGGCATCGCAGCAATAGCCGATCCCGGCATAGGCCGCGACGAAGCGCGTGCCGGGCTCGGCCACGATGATATCGGCCCCGGCGATCATGCCCGCCATGCCGCCCGCGCAGATGCCCTGTACGGCGGCCACGATGGGCGCGTCCATGCGCTGCATGCGGGAAATGCCGACATGCAGGTCCGCCGTCCAGCGGCGGATCTGCAGCGGCAGGGTATCGAGTTGCGTAACGAACATGGAAATGTCGCCGCCATAGCTGAAGGTCTTGCCCTCCGCCGAGATCAGGACGGCGCGGACCGTGGGATCGGACGAAAGCTCGTTCGCCACGTCGCAGAACTCGGCGCAGAAAGTGCCATCGATCGGGTTGCCGCGTGGGGGCTGGATGAAGGTCAGGCGGGCAAGGCCGCCCTCGCGGTCGATGCGCATCGATGTGTAGGTCATCTTGGCAGTCCTCAATCGATGAGCAACACGGCCTTGACGCACTTGCCCTGGTAGGCGTCGTCGATGGCCTCGTTGATCTGGTCCAGACGGTAGGTCCTGGTGAACGTCTCGATGGGGAGGCGTCCCGCCTTGTGATGCGCGATCAGCTCAGGGAGGAACACCGCCGGATCGGAATCCCCCTCGATAATCCCGCGCACCGTGCCGCCCTGCGTGATGAACTGCACGACCGGCACCGGCAGCGCGGCATCGAGCGAACCCGGCACGCCCAGCAGCCCGATGCGGCCGCGATTGGCGATCATGTTCACGCTCTGCTCGACCACGGGCATGTAACCACTGGTATCGATCACCATGTCTGCGCCTTCGGGCATGATCGCGCGCACGGCGCCGGCCATATCGCCCTGTCCGTCGAGCACATGGGTCGCGCCAAGTTCAAGGGCCAGCGCGCGGCGGCCTTCTTGCGGTTCGATCACGATGATCGTGGCACAACCGGCGATCCTGCCACCTAGCACGGCGGAAAGCCCGACTGCTCCCGCACCGAGCACAACCAGCGTTTCACCCGCCTTCGCGCCGAGCGAGCGCATGACGCCGCCAGCGCCGGTCTGGATGCCGCAGCCCAGCGGCGCGAGGACCGAAAGATCGGCATCGTCATCGACCTTGAGCACATTGCGCTCATTGGCGATGGCGAGCGAGGCGAAGGAGGACTGGCCGAAGAAGTTGTCCGAAACCGGCTGGCCATCGCGGGTCACGCGGGTCGAGCCGTCCCCGCGCGCGGCGATCATGTTGAGCGGCACGAAGTTGCTGCAATAGGCTGGCTCGTGGCGGCTGCAGGGCTTGCACGCGCCGCACGAATTGAACGTGAGCAGCACCTTGTTACCGGGCTTGACGCTGGTGACGCCTTCGCCGACGGCATCGACGATCCCTGCGCCCTCGTGGCCGAGAATGGCCGGAAACTGCAGCCCCATCGCGCCCGATGCGACGACCAGATCGGTGTGGCAGATGCCCGCCGCCTTGATCGCGACACGCACTTCGCCCGCCTGAGGGGCAGCGACATCGACCGCCTCGATCGAGAACGGACCCATGGGCTGGTTGAGGACGGCAGCGGTGGCGTTCATGGCAAGGGTTCCTTGGCTGGTCAGTAGCGGGTGCGGATCGCGTCGCGGTGACGCGTGAGGTAGGCGCGGCTGAGGCCGATCTGCTGCACGCCGTGGCCGCGGCGCACGCCATCGGCGCTGACGCAGGTGACGCGGAGCGAGCTCTGCAGATAAGTGTTGGAAGGGCAGGGCGCCCAATAGCAGCCGTTCGTGGTGCCGTAGTTCAGATCGAACGTCTTGCCGCGCACGTCGGTGACGCTGAGACGGCCGCTCATGGGCATCGCGCCCATGTAGTCCTGCTCGCCCTCGCTCGAGACGATGCCATAGACATGACCCTCTTCCAGTACGTATCCGCTGACGTGCGGACCCAGGACCTTGGTCTTAGCGATATCGTGACCAGTAAACAAGTGTACGGTTAGCGCCTCGCCAAAACTGGCGTGCCACCAGATCACCGCGCCGTTGTCGCGCTCGGGGCGCGGGCCCCAGCTGCGATCACCGGTTTCGACGCAATCGACCGCAAGCGTGCGGCCGCGTACCGTGAGCGAGCCGGTGATGCGGTAGGTCTGCTCGTAGTGCCCGGACCAGCTGGAATCCCACGCCGGGCCCTGCCGCGCGGCGGCGGTCGGGTCCATGGCGGGGTCGTTGATATCATAGGGCGCGTGGAGCGCCCGGTACTGCAGGTCGAAACGGGTATCGTCGATGCCTTCGTACTTGAGATGGTAGAGCCCCAGCGGCTCGATCACCTCGAACGACAGCCCGTTGGGCAGCACGAACTTCGTCAGCGCTTCCGGGCAGGGCAAATGCTGCATGTTGTCGACGTAGAGCTGGTCCTCCCACAACGGTGCGATCCGGTCGAGAATGGTCACGTCGCACATCGCAACGCCCAGCTTTGGCCGGGTGACGAGGTAGACGATGACGTTGATGTTGGCCTCGGGCACGCAGAACGGCAGCGCGAGGGTTTCCGCCCACTGCCAGGGCGAAGCGTCCGTGAAGTGGAAGTCGAAATCTTCGGGGCGGATCACAGCGTGTCGAACCCGAAGGGTGCGAACCATTGGCGATCCTTGAGGGTGCGCGGGGCCTCGTGCGACAGGATGATGCCTGGCAGCGCAACCTTCGCGTTGCTGGAGCCATCTGCCGAAACGGCCTTGACCAGGGCATCGACCGCTTCGAGCACGGCAGCCCGCTGCCCGCGCACATCGCCGCCGTCTGCCGCAGCGACCGCGGCGTTCATCGCAGCAAGGGCAGCGGTGGTCTGCTCGCCGCCGGTGACGGTGCCGGCGAGATCGCGTGCGACCGCAACCGCATCGTCCAGTTCTTCGCGCTCGAAGGCCGGAACGGCATCGAACTGCGCACGCAGGATCTGGAGGTGACCGATACACAGGTGTACTTGTTCCTGCGCCAACGAGGCTTCGGGCGGCAGGTGCGGGAGGATCACCTCGGAAAGCGCGCGCACGATGCTGGCGAGCCGTTCATCGACATTGGGGGTCATGCGGGGGCTCCCTGAGACAGCAGGCGGACGAGATCGCCGGCAAAGATGGCGGTGGCGCACCCGAGGAAGGTGAGCAGCACGTCCTGGTGATTGTGCTGCGAACGCGCGGCGGCGAGGCCATTTGCGGCGCAAATGACGTAGCACTTGTAGCTCGAGAGTACGTCGTAGAAGTGAAGCGTGGTGCGATTCACGGTGCGGCCGGAGCGGCGCTCGTATTCGACGATGAACTCCTCGCGCTCGAACAGGTCGCTCGCACGGAACTTTCCGTCTTCGGTGGTGCCGAAGATCTGCATCAGCACCCAGCCGAGGTCCTCGTGGAAATCGCCGATACGCGCCAGTTCCCAATCGAGCAGCGCGGTGATCTGGCCGCTCGCCTCGTCGAACAGGTAATTACCCGTGCGATAGTCGCCGTGGGTCAGCACGAGGTTTTCGGGCGGGCAGGGGGGCAGATTGTCCGCAAGCCACTGCTGAGCCAACGCCACGATGGGGCGCGTTTCGCCGTGGTCGATCCGCCAGAGCTCGTGCCAGTAGTTGACCACCCAGCGCGCCGCCTGCAGGTCATCGGCGTCGGGCACTTCGAAACCGGGCAGCGGGTTCGCGCGGAAATCGTAGGCATGGATGGTGACGAGGTGATCCATGAACTGGTCACGCAGCCGCGAGCGCAAGTCCTCGCCCAGCCAGGTGCCGAGCCCGGAGACCTTCACGCCCGATCCGCTCGGCTTGGTGACGCCCGAGACGACCTTCATGATCGCGGCGGGCTGCGGAAAATGCGAGCCGGCCGGATCGACCCAGGCCGCTTCGGGAACGGGCACCACGCCTGCCATGGCCTGCAGCAGGATGAATTCGCGCTCGCGATCCGTCTCGGTGATCGCCGAGCGCGGGTCCATGCGCAGCAGGTATTGCTGCCGCGCTCCGTCAGCATCGGTCAGCGTGAAGAAGAACTGCTCCTTCGACGCGCCCCCGCCGACACGGCGAACGCCGTCGACAACGGCGCCGGGACAGACCTTGTCGAAGTAACTGGCCAGCAGGTCGGTCACTTCGGGGATGAGCGCGGCGCGATAGGGCGGCAGACTACGGTTCGCGGCCCGACGATCGAGGATGCGCCGGTTGATGGCCTCCATGTCATTCAGCGGGGCGGCAAGAGTGGCTGTGCTCATTGCGGGACCTTTCAGTAGGGACCGTTGGCGCGGATGTGTTCGAGGTAGGCAGTGGGCCAGGCGCACTCCATCCAGCCCACACCGGGCTTGCCATCGATCGTGACGGTGGCACCACTCTCGTAAAGACTGATCGCGGGATCGGGGACGAGGCAATAGGTCCCGAATACTTTGGCATCGATATGTGTCTTGCGGCCCGCCGCATCGACGATATCGGCGCGGTAGCCGGTCTGGAGATACTGGTCGTCGTAATCGACATCGACCTTGACCGTATCGACGAGGCTCATCAGGCCATCGCGGAAAACATAGCCGCGGATCTGCTCCTTTCCGGCCGCGTTGAGCCGCCAGAAATGGACCGAGGCTTCGGTGCCGACCTGGCCCACGAACCATTCGTATTGCTGGAACGCGACCCAGTCACGCGTGCCCCAAGAATGGTCGCGGTGGCCGGTGCCGTTCACCTCAATCACGCGGTCGCCGATGCGCAAGGTGCCGGTCACGCGGCCAGCCTGCTCTACCCGGTCGGTGGCGCAGTACTTCGGGCAACCGCGCGGGTCCGAGCCATAGGCATAGGGCGGGTGGAAGGCCTCGAACTGGACGTCGACGGTGGCTTCCGGGGTTTCCCAGAAGATCGAGGCGCGGTCGAACTTGAGGTCCTGCGCCATGCGGAAATTGTCGATGCGCCAGTCGTCGAAATCCATGTCGCGCGGCACGGGCCGGTCGGCGAGGCGCTGCTGGATCGGCTTGTCGCCCACGCCGGGACCAAACACGGCGAGCGCGGCACCGGCCACACTGTCTTTGGTCACCCAGGTATAGGTGAAGAAGGCAATGCCGTGTTCGGGCAGCACGACGATGTAGGGGATGGATTCGCGGCCCATCGGGACATCGGGGAGTTCGTGGCGACCGTCGTTGGCAGGGTCGATGGCCATGGCGGGATCGGCCAGTACGGAATTGTCAAACATCGCTCTCTCCGGGTTTTCTGGTTCAGGCGGACCAGTATCCGCCAAGCAGTATGAGGGTGACCACGGCCAGCCATGCGGCAAGCAATGGTCGCAAAGGTGTGTGGGACCAGGTGAGGTCCATGTAGTGCACCATGATCAGGTTGATCTTGGCAGCTGCAATCAGGATCGCCAGCGTAGCGGCGATGCGGGCAGGGGCCAGCCCTTCGGCTAGGGCAAAGCCCGCGATGCTGGCGACTGCCAGCACGGCCCAGATCACGGCGACAGACGTCCGGCGATGGCCGTGCTGTGGGCTCATGCGGTCCTCAGCAGATAGAGCATGGCGAAGAGGACGATCCACAGCAGATCGACCATGTGCCAGTAGGCGCCGCCCGCCTCGATCCAGCGCAGCCGGGCTTCTGCCGGTTTCGCCGTGTCCGTTGCCGTGCGCATCAGCACGATCAGGACTGCGATGCCGATTGCAAAATGCAGGAAATGCACGCCGGTGAAGATGAAATAGTAGGTGAAGAACTCATTCGTGGTGAGCGTCACGCCGTGCGCCATCTTTGCGCTCCATTCGAGCGCCTTGGACAGACCGAACGGCAAGCCGGTGATCATCGTGACAATCAGCTGGGTACGCGTGCGCTGCCAGTCGCCCCGCTGCGCCGTGCGCGCCGCTGCGGCCATGAACGCCCCGCTGGTCAGGAGGATCAGCGTATTGGCCAGCCCGAACCGCAGATCGAGCAGCTGGCGCGACGCTTCGTAAAGCGCCGGATCGGCCGCGCGCCCTGCACTGAACACCAGAAAGAAGACCGCGAAGCCGCACATGTCCGCCACGATGAAGAACCACACGCCCGAATCGCCGGGCAGGGTTGCTCTCGGGGCACGGTCAGGTGCGGTCGCGGCCGTCATGTCTGCGTCACTCGCCGCGCTCGATCCGGCCGATCGCCTTGAACATGTAGGCCGTCAGCACCGGCACCCAGGCCATCCAGATTAGGAATTCGATCCAGAAGTTGAGAATGCCCGAGCGTGCAAACGCGCCGTTGCGGAAATAGGGCATCACGCATTCGAGGACGAACATGAAGCCGACCCAGATGCCATACCATGCGAGCCACTTGGGCACGAAGGGGACGGCGCGCTTGTCAGCAAGGAATCCGGCGCCGATCGCGAAAAGCTGCACCGAGGTAACGGCATAGGCGAGGTCGATGAGCAGCCAGGCCATGTCGTAGAGCATCTGGATCATCCAGTCCGGCAGGGCTTCGGGCCGGAAGGCTGCGGTGAGCCAGAACGATGTTGGCACGAGGAGGGTAATCACCGTCCACGCCGCGCCGACGCGGGCGAGTTGCACGACAATGCTGTCCTTCTCGATCACCTGCTCGAGCACTTTGGCAACAGAGTAGCCCCATACGCCGTAGGCCGGCGCAAAGGTCATCGCCATGACCATGCCGAAGCGGACACTGCCGGCATTCTCGCGGAAATAAGTGGCCACTTCGCTGGCCGGGGCGTCAGGCGAGAACGGCGGGAAATTGTGCCCCAGCACGCCCCAGCACAGGTAGAAGACCAGAACGAACAGCGGGCCCATGCAGGCGCAGAAGCGCCAGTAGCGCGTATCGACTGAAGTGGCCGTCATGTGTGTCCCCGTGGATAGTGGAAGGAGGCGCTGCGGATTGCATCGTGCGCCTCCTCCCAAGGTCAAAGTCAGAAGCGAACTGTCGCCTCGGCCCCGAAGGTGCGCGGCTGAGCGCGGACGCGATAGCCGTTGCCGAACAGGTTCTCGATCGAGATGCCGAACGGATAGTAGGTCTTGTTGGCGAGGTTCTTGCCCCAGACGGAGAGCGAGTAGTTGCCATGGGTCAGGGTGATGCGTCCGTTCAGCACCCAGTAGTCGCCCTCGCCCTCGCCGAACTTGCCCGAGGCCACCTTGGGCAGCGGGCCGGCGCTGTAGTCCTTGAACGAGTCGAAGTAGAACCGCCCGGTGTAGTTCGCGTCGCCATGGATCAGCAGCTTGGTGGTGCCGTTGTTGAAGGGGGTGTAGTCGACGCCAAAGGACGCAGAGCTCTTGGCTGCATAGGGGAAGGGATTGCCCGCTACGCTGACCGGCCCACCCGAAGAAACGACGCAACTGCCAAGCTGTGCGGGGAACTTGGGAATCGCAGCCGGGTTGGCCGGGCACGCACCATCCGCATACTTGCTGTCGAGAATGCCGAGGCTGGCATTGAGGGTCAGCTGATCGACCGGCTTGAGGATCAGCTCTGCTTCAAGGCCCTTGAGGTTGCCGTCGAGCGAGATGAGGTTGGCGGTCGCTGTTGCGTCCACTACCTGTCCCTGCTGGCCCTTGTAGTCATAGATGAAGGCCGAGATGTTGAACTGGGCGCGATTGTCCCAGAAGCGGGACTTCAGCCCGATTTCATAAGCATTCACCTGTTCGGGCTGCACGAAGTAGACCTGGTTGGCGCTGCCGTAGGCAAGGCCGTTGAATGTGCCAGCGCGGTAGCCGCGGCTGTAGCTGGCATAGACCATCACGCCATCGGTGGGCTTCCAGTCGACAATGAAGCGGCCCGTAAAGCGCCCGGATTCGCCGTCCTGGCTGAGTCCCTTTGGCGGCGGAATGCCAAGCCCGGCGAACGAGGGGATAACCGTCTGCCCCGCCTCGTTCTTCACATCCTGGAGGAAGTAGGGCGAGAACGCGCCGCCCTGCTTGAAATCGGATACGGTGATCAGGCGCGCGGTGCCGGCATCATCGAAATAGGTCGTGATGCCGTCGCGGAACTTGTTCTTGTCCTTGGTATAGCGCCCGCCGGCGGTGATCTTGAGCGTGGGCGTGATCTGATAGCTGCCCTCGCCATAGATCGCATAGCTGTCGCGGATCTGCTTGAAGTGCTGCGTGGCACGGATGCCGGTCGGCAGCGAGGCCGCCGAAAGACCGGCGCCATTGAAGGCGCCGCCCGGGTTGAAATAGCTGGCCGGCAGGCCGACTGCGGCGCGAACATCGCTGGTGAAGTTGAAGAAGTCCGGCGTGTTGTCGGCGGTGACTGTGTCCTTGCCATAGTAGGCACCCACGATCAGCTTGAAATCGCCGCCATTGTAATCGAGCCGCACGTCCTGGTTGAAGGCGTGGAAGCGTGATTTGTAGCCGATCGAGCACAGGCGCAGCGGCGTGGCGTCGCAATCCGTCGCGGTCTGCTGATAGAGGCCATCATCGAAGCCGGTGATCGAGACCAGCTTGATCCGGTCGCTGAGTTCGAACCGTGCGTCGAACACCGCGCCGCGGGCGTGGGTCTTGGCGATACCGACGGTATCGGCCTCGATCTCGTTGATGCCGAGGCCCTTGCCGGACTGGCTGTAGCTCGCCGGCAGCAATCCGGCCTGGGACAGTGCACCGAACAGGCCGCCCAGCAGGAAGTTGGGGCTGGTATAGTCGATTGTGTCGCTGGTCCTTGATTGCCCGGTCGGCAGCGGGGTTTCAGTGCCGCCTTCGGATTGAGCAGCATAGAGCTTCAGCTTGAGATCGACCGAAGAGCTCGGCTTGAAGCGGATGGTAACACGGCCGCCGTAGTTTTCGGCACCGCCGGGTTGGATGCCGGAATTCCTGTTGAGACCTGATGCGCCGCCGCCTGCGGAAGTGTTGAGACCAGCAGCGAGCCTGTTGTGCACATAGGGGTCGGAATTGACGTAAGTTCCGGCAACGCGAATGCCGAGCTTGTCTTCGATGGCCGTGAATTCCAGCGCGCCTTCCGCGTTGAAGCGGTTGTAGTTGCCGTAGCCTGCGGTAGCATAGCCTTCGGTGCCCGACAGGCCCGGCGCATGCGTGATGAAGTTGATCGCGCCGCCGGTGGTGTTGCGGCCATAGAGCGTGCCCTGCGGGCCGCGCACGACTTCGATCTGCTGGAGATCGTAAAGCTGCTGGCCATGGCTGGCGCGGAATGCCTGATAGACTTCGTCGACGTAGACGCCGACGGGCGAGGCGGCATTGGCGTTGAACTCGGTACCGACGCCGACGCCGCGAACCGAGAAGTTCGGCTGCTGCTGGCCGTAGGGCGAGGACACCTGCAGGTTCGGCATGGTGTTGTTGAGGTCGGACGTTTCGAACACGCCCCTGGCCTGAAGGGTCGCGGCAGGAATGGCGGAGACGGCGACCGGCACGTTCTGGAGGTTTTCGGACCGCTTCGTGGCCGTCACGATGATCTCGGCGATGCCGACGGCGTCAGAAGTTCCTTCGGCCGCCTGTGCCTGCGGCTCGGCTGCGGCATTTTCGGCGGCATATGCTGGTGCGGCAATCGCGATTGCAATCGCGCAGATGCTCACTTGCCCAAAGGCCTTCATGGCTTCCTCCCTCTCTTCCCAGAAACAAGGCCCCGTCCGTTTCGACAAGATTTTGCGTGACCTTTGTACGCAATCTAAGGTAGGTGCAGATTATGTCAACTGATTTACGACATTGGCGATTGCGGGCAGATATTGTGCAGCGCAAAAGCCGGAATATGGCCGAATTTAGGCGTTTTTTGGGGAAGTGGGATGTTTAGAAAGCTGTTTGCGAAGAAAGCTTCGGCCAAAGTTGCGCTCAGCGGAGGGCCCACCTTTGAAGTCGGCCGGAACGAGACAGTGCTGGAAGCCGCGCTCAAGGCCGGCATTGCCTATCCCCACGATTGCACGGTCGGAACCTGCGGCTCGTGCAAGTCTCGGCTGCTGCAGGGCAAAGTCGATGCCATTACACCCTTCGGCTACACGCTGAGCCGCGAGGAGCTGCAGGCCGGATACATTCTCGCCTGTCAGGCAGTGCCCGAATCGGACCTTCTCGTCGACGTCCCTCTGGGCGGGGCCCCCATCCGCAAGGTCGCGGCGCGGATCGCCGGGCAGCGGTACCTCACGCACGACATCCGCTGTGTGACCTGGGAGACCGATAGCCCGGTGGATTACCGGGCAGGCCAGTACATGAACGTGTCCTGGGCCGGCGGACCTGGTCCGCGGTCCTATTCGTTCAGCTCCGCCCCGGCGGACGGCGGCCGCACAAGCCTTTCGGCGTTTGTCCGGCGGGTACCGGGAGGAGCGTTTACCGAAGCCTTGTTCGCCGGTCAGCTCGATGATTCGGCGTTTACGCTCGAAGCGCCGCACGGCACGTTTTGGCTGCGCGAAGGAAGTGGCCCCATCGTGCTGGTCGGTGGCGGCAGCGGGCTGTCGCCCTTGATGAGCGTTCTGGAAGATGCCGCGGCAAAAGGCACGGCGCGCGATGCGATCCTGTTCTTCGGCGGGCGCACCGAGCGCGATCTCTACTGCCGCGACGAGATCGCGGCGATCGGCGAGCGCTGGCAGGGCCGGTTCGAGTTCCGCCCCGTCCTGTCCGAAGCGACGGCCGAGGGTCTGCGCTTCGGTCTGGTAACGGACGAGATCCCGGCGGCGCTCTCGGCACTAGGCGATGCTGCTGAGGTGCAGGCCTATCTGTGCGGACCGCCAGGCATGATCGACGCCGGAATTGCGGCGTTTGTGGCTGGAGGCGTCCCGCTCACAGCCGTTCACTACGACAAATTCACCGATGCCAGCACGTCCGCTGGTCGCGGCAAAGCCTGAGCGGGAGCTGGATACCATGACGCAATCACGCAGCAGTTTTTTTATCGGAAACGAATGGGTCAAACCGGCCAGCTCTCGCACATTCACGCTTATCAATGCCTCGACCGAGGAGGTCATCGGCCAGGTACCGGAAGGTGTTGAGGCCGATATCGACGCGGCTGTGGCTGCAGCGCGGCAAGCGCTGGTGGCAGGGCCGTGGTCCAGCGCCACACCAGCGGAGCGCGCGGATATCATGGACCGCTTCCTTGCGGCCCTTGCCGCCCGGGGTGAGGCGATTGCGCAAGCCGTGAGTGCCCAGAACGGCATGCCGCTGATGGTCAGCACCCAGCTTGAAGGCCAATTCGGTGCCGGGGTGGTGCAATACTACGCCGCCCTTGCGCGCGGCCTCGGTGAGCCGGATATCCGGCCCTCGCAGATGGGCCGCGAAACGCTCGTGGAGCGTAGCCCGGTGGGCGTGGTGGCGGCCATCGTGCCGTGGAATTTCCCGGTGACATTGGCGCTCAATAAGATCGCACCTGCGCTGGCAGCGGGCTGCACTATGGTCATCAAGCCATCGCCGGGCACAGTTCTGGACAGCTACCTGCTGGCCGAGGCCGCGCTCGAGGCGGGCATTCCCGCCGGTGTGCTCAATTGGGTCGCGGCAGACCGGGAGGTCGGTGCCTATCTCGTGGGGCACCCGGGCATCGACAAGGTTGCCTTCACCGGTTCGACCGCTGCGGGGCGCATGATCGCCCGCACATGCGGTGAGCTGCTGCGCCCGGTCACACTGGAACTGGGCGGAAAGTCCGCCGCCATTCTGCTGGAAGACGTCGACATCAACGCGTTTCTGCAAGGGGTGCCGTTTGCCTGCATGCTGAACAACGGGCAGGCCTGCTTCAACGCCACCCGTGTGCTGGCCCCGCGCAGCCGCTACGGCGAAGTCGTCGACGCGCTCGCCGGATTCGTATCGGGTCTGACCATGGGAGACGCGCTCGATCCTACAACGCATGTCGGCCCGATGGCGACCGCCGCGCACCGCGAGCGCGTTGAAAGCTACATCGCGATCGGCAAGGACGAAGCGCGCCTTGTGGCAGGCGGCGGTCGTCCGAAGGCAATGAACCGCGGCTGGTTTGTCGAGCCAACCATATTTGCCGATGTTGCAAACACCGACCGGATCGCGCGGGAAGAGATCTTCGGTCCGGTGCTGGCCGTCATCCCTTACGATGGCGAGGAGCACGCAGTGCAATTGGCCAATGAGAGCGAGTACGGTCTGGGCGGGTCGGTCTGGTCGGCTGACAGCGCGCATGCGCTTGAAGTGGCTTGGCAGGTCGAAAGCGGCACGGTTGGCGTCAACGGCTACATGCCGTCGCTTGGCGCACCGTTCGGCGGGATCAAGGCAAGTGGCCTTGGCCGGGAATTCGGTCCGGATGCGATCGGCGCCTATCAGTCGACCAAGTCGATCTACGTGATGGGCTGACCCGCATCGCCGCAAAATGAAAAGGGCGCGCCGACTTTCCAGCGCGCCCCTTTCCTGCTCGGTTGAGCCGTTCAGGCGGCAGCCGCAATCTGGTTCGTTGCAGGTTCGTCGAACCAGTCTGGCCAGCCCGCACGTCGGTTTTGCTCGCGGGCAAGCGCACGTTCCTCGGGGCTTGCAAGTTCATTGTCCCAGCGCTTGAGCGCAGGCTTGATCACCAGATTGTGCCACACGGGCGGGATAAGGGCTGAGAAGAAGCACACGAACACTGACGGCATCGGGATCCACTGCGTATCCGGTTTCAATTCGTGGAATGCGGCATAGCTGTTGGTGTGGTGATCGGCGTGGTTGGTGATTTCAAAGCCCAGCGTGCGCGAAAGCGGCTTCAAGTGGTTCCACACGTGGCGCCGATCGATCTGGCCGCCGGGCAGGCGGATCAGGCCGTAGTGCTGGAAGTAATTGAAGCTCTCGACCCAGAACCGCGCGCCGACCATACCGGCCAGCACTACCGCGTTGGCTGTCCAACCGCCGATCAGATGAATGCCGGTCTGGAACACCAACTGGATCAGGATCGCCTTGTAAAGCCGGTGGCCAAGTGACCAGCGGCCCTTGCCCATGGCTTCGAGGTTGTCGCTTTCAGACCGCCAGGCTTCCAGCGTCGAATGGATCACAGCCTTTGGCGTGAAGGCATAAAGGCTCGTGCCGCGCGGCGCCGTATCGCCGTCCAGTTCGGTGGCCACATGGATATGGTGGCCGACAACGTGCGCGATCTCGCGCGTGCAATCGAGATAGCAGATTTGCGCATAGCGGCCGACGAACCGGCGCAGCTTGCCGCGCTGATGATAGAGCTCATGCGTGGCGGGAACCAGCGGGATAACGCTGAGCCATGCGCAGGACGTGATCACGCCGACATAATCGAGAGCCGAGGCGCCGGGATTGCGCGCAACCCAGATGGCAGCAGCGATATAGACTACGGGGCCGAGCAGGGAGCACAGCCAGGCCGGGATATCGGCCAGTGCCTTGTTGGTGATGCGGCGCACTCTGAAATCGTTGGGCAGGATCGAATCGATCAATCCAAAAGCGGGCAGCGATGCGATGCCGATCCACACCCAGCTACCGCCAACGAGAAAACTGGCAATCACTGCCAGCTGGAGCACCGCGCCCAGATAGTACCGACCGTAATCCATAAGGCTCTCCCTGCCGCTTCATGACGGCTCATTACGCGTATTAAATATACGCAAAAATGGAGATCGTAAACAGGCAAATCAATCTCCTTGCCTCAAGAGGCGGAGGAAGGGGCAGACAGAGCGAGGATCCGGCGCTAAGCGTCAGGGCCATGAAGATGCGTGAGTTAGAAGCGCGCACGGGGGTCAATCGCGAAACGATCCGCGTGTATCTGCGCGAAGGTCTCTTACCCGAACCGAGCCGTCCGGCTCGTAATGTGGCCGATTATGGTGAGGAGCACGTGCGTGCGATCCTCGCCGTGCGCAAGTTGCAGCGGGATTCGGCAATGACCTTGCCGCAGATCGCCCACGTGCTCAATGGCGGTGCAGCGAACCGGCCGGTGGGGGCCACGGCCTTCGGCCATCTGGAGGAACTCGTTGCCGCCCGGGTGGGTGTCCGGCAGAGCCTCGTGACGATCGAGACCCTGGCAAACCAGACGCCGCATGCGGCAGATGACGCCCACGTGCTTGATAGCATCGGCGCAATCCGGATGATCCAGAGCCCGGATGGGCCCGCGCTCAGTGTGACCGACGCCGGCCTTGTCAATCTATGGGGCCGCATGCGCGAAGCCGGATTTGATGAAGCACGCGGGTTTCCGCCCTCGATCCTAGGCTACTATATCGAAGCGGCCGAATACGTGGCGGGCAAGGAAGCGCAGATATTCCTTGATCAGGTCGAGGGCAAAATCGAGGAAGACGAGGCGGCGAACATGCTCGAATTCGCCCTGCCCACGATGCTCGAGTTTTTCGGGCTGATCCGTCTGAAGGTGTTCCTGCGCAATATTGGCCGGGCTACGCGCGGTGATCGGCTTGAACCCGTCGTGCTGGGTTCGGGCGGGACATCCGATACGGTCTAGGGACGCTTCAGCGTCCGCGCATGAGCGAGCCGGGCCTCGAGCCATTCGGCTTCGACCGCGTCGGACACTTCGTCTTCATCGGCCCAGAAACGGCGGATTGCGGCGCCCGAGAGCAGCGCGGCGGCGGAGCGGACATCGCGCCGGGCCTGCTCTTCACTCCAGCCGCGCGCGATCAGTTGTTCCTCCCATGCGCGGTAGATCGGCGCGCGCAGTTCGGCGACCTTCGCGCGGACCTGCGGGAACAAGTCGGTATCCTTGGCGACTTCAAGCGTGATCCCCATCGCCACCCAGAAGCGGTCGCTGAAGAAGAACGCCCTGAATTCGGCGAGCATGGCGCGCAGGATGCCTTCGGCATCTCCGGCGGTCGTCAGCCATTCACGGCTGTCATCACGCGCCAGTGTAAGGGTCTGTTCGATCGCCAGAAGGACGATGGCGGCCTTGTCCGGGAAATGGTGCAGGACTGCCCCTTGCGATACATGGGCTGCACCCGCGAGCGAGCGGATGGTGAGCGCCCGGACACCGCCCTCGGCCACGAGCCGATACGCCTCTGCCGAAAGACGCGCGCGCATGCTTTCGCTGCGTTCGGTCTGGGTCCGGCGCGGGCGCGGCAAACTTTCCGGATCGCGGTCAGCCACGCGTCAGCTGCTTTGCAGGAAGGGGATGACAAGTTCCACGAAGCGGTCCCGTTTCTCGATCTGCGTCCAGTGGCCGCAGTTGCCGAATATGTGGAGTTCGCTGTTCGGGATCAACTGATTGAAGCGCACGGAAAGCGCATGCGCCACGATCACATCGTCGCGCCCGTGGATAACCAGGGTCGGGTGTGGGAGGGCGGCGAGCAGGGCCTCATCGGTCGCCAGCGCATCGAGCCAGCGCTGGCGCGGTTCGGGAAACAGGCTGGCGTAGGCTTCCTGCGCACCGGGCCGTATGCTGGCCTCATAGCGCGAGCGGACGATCTCCTCCTTCACCAGCGCCGGATTGTGCGCAAAGGTGGTCATCAGATCGCGCATGGCTTCGAGCGAAGGCTGATAACCCCAGACCTTGCGGAGCCCTTCGCTGATCGGGAAGGGCAGACCGGCAGCCCCCATCAGCACCATCCGCGCGACCCGCTCCGGGTGCCGCACCGCAAGCGCGAGGGTGAGCGCGCCGCCATAGGAATTGCCGATGAAATGCGCCTGCTCAATCCCAAGCGCGTCCATGAAGCCGATCAGGTGGCTGACCCAGCGCTCCATCGCGAAGCCTTCGATATCGGCCGGAAAGTCGGTGTAGCCAAAGCCGAGCGTATCGGGCGCATAGCAGGTGAAATGCTGCGCGAAATCGGGGATGACCCCGCGCCAGTTGGCATAGGCAGTGACCCCCGGGCCCGAACCGTGGATCAGGATCAGCGGCGGGCCTTCGCCGCTGCGGATATAGTTGGTGCCCACGCCGCCGACATCGATGCGGAGTCCGATTTCGGGATTTTCACTCATGATCCTGGTGTCCTGTCTGCTTGGCGTGATGGGGTCACAACATGGTCGTCCCGCCGTTGACGCTGATGACTTGCCCGGTGACGAAGCTGGCCTGCGGCGAGGCGAGATAGGCAACCATCGAGGCAACTTCTGCTTCTTCCGCCGGACGGCCGATGGGAATGATCGCACAGACCTGCTCGACTAAGCCGGGGTTCACCGCGCGCACGTCTTCCAGTTGCTGGGTCTGCACGGCGCACGGGGCGACCGTGTTGACGGTGATCCCGTCTCGCGCAAATTCGCGGGCGAGGCCGGTGGTCAGCCCGTGCATGCCGCCTTTTGCGGCGTTGTAGCCGGCATGATCGACAAGTCCGTTGCGCACCGAATCCGCGCCGAGCATCACGATCCGGCCATAGCCCGCCGCCTTCATGTGCGGCAGTGCAGCCCAGCAGCACCAGATCGCGGTCCACAGGTTGCGGTCAATCGTGGCGCGCAAGGTTTCTGGCGTGTGTTCTAGGAATGGGCGAAGAATGCCGCCGCCGGCATTGTTGACGAGAATGTCGATCCTGCCGAAGCGGCCAAGCGCGCCATCGATCAGCGCGCGGGCGGTTTGCTCGTGCGCCAGATCGCCTGCAAAGGGCCAGGTACGGTCCGCCCCCAACGCGGTGCAGGCTGCCTCCGCCAGTGCGCTGTCCAGATCGGCAACAGCTACGTTGGCGCCATCTTCCAGAAGGCGGCGCGCGATGGCGAGGCCGATGCCGCGGCCGGCGCCGGTGACGACGGCGACCTGGCCCTTGAGCGGCAGGGGATCAGCCATGGACCGGCTCGCGCGGCGAGAGGATCGGGTTGCCCTTGCCGAAGCGCGGATCGGGCTTGCTGCCCCACATGTCCATCACTTCGGCCTTGTGTTCCAGTTCGCGTGGGCTGCGGGCGCCCTCCTCCTCGAACAGTTCCATGCCGAAGCTGAACTCGTTGGTGTTGCCGTCCGGATCGAGGAAATAGAGGAAGATGCTGGTCGAGGGCAGGTGGCGTCCGGGGCCGAACACGATCGGCACGCCCGCAGCCTTCATGCGGTTCATGGCCGCCCCGATATCGTCGATATCGGTCACCATGAAATTGATATGGTGCAGCGTGTTGGCCGAATGCTGCAGCAGGGCCAGACTGTGATGCAGCGGATTGGGCCACGCACGGAGCCACTCGGCGACTCCCTCGACACGATCCGACACGGCAAAGCCCAGCGCATCGGCCCAGAAGCGGTGCGCGGCATCGAGGTCATCCACGTTGAGCACAAGGTGCCCCATCTGCGCGATCCGCGTGGATGAG
>JAESFG010000436.1_pt1 | contig 37530 bp, 24 predicted proteins | sample 9269371 | NCBI WGS metagenome assembly JAESFG01 (sample SAMN14506227, study PRJNA617093) | algae metagenome | isolation source: Aetokthonos hydrillicola CCALA 1050 (B3-Florida) and co-occurring... | place: USA: South Carolina | collected 2013-01-01 | reverse complement strand
GAGCGCCAGTGCCTTTACCGAGTCGCTATGACCAGTGAGAGTAAAAACTGGTTTGCCATCAGCCAAGTCCCACACTTTGAGAGTCCTGTCATATGAAGCAGAAATCACCTGCTTGCCATCCGGGGTGAGCGCCAGTGCCGTTACCGAGTCGCTATGACCAGTGAGAGTAAAAACTGGTTTGCCATCAGCCAAGTCCCACACTTTGAGAGTGTGGTCATCTGAAGCAGAAATCACCTGCTTGCCGTCTGGGGTGAGCGCCAGTGCCCTTACAAAGTTGTTATGACCAGTGAGAGTAAAAACTGGTTTGCCATCAGCCAGGTTCCACACTTTGAGAGTGTGGTCATTGGAAGCAGAAATCACCTGCTTGCCGTCTGGGGTGAGCGCCAGTGCCCTTACCCAGTCGCTATGACCAGTGAGTGTACGAAGCAAACGCCCACCAGGAGGAGTTAAGCTAGGTGACAAGGGATGCAACCAAGAATCATCTTGCCACTGCTTTGCCTGTGCTAATAATGCCTGAACCCCTGGTTGGGGAAAAGACAGCAACCGCCCTAATAATTGCCCTGCTAGTTGCGTCTTATTCTCAGCTATAACATGGGCTGAGAGACGCAACGCTCCTTGAATCAGTTTCAGCGTTTCTACTTCACAGGAGTGTTCGTCTGAGTGAGTTTCTAGATTTGACTCGTCAATCAGATCATAATCTGCAATCAGCGCTTGCACTCCCAACTCACTATGCTTAATCTTTGCTTCTAAATAGTCAAAATCAGTCAAAGTCTTGTAGTACTCGGCAAAATCCCCCGACTCTATGTAACTTTCCACAGCACGGCTGAGAAAAAAGCGCTGGAAGAGGGGATCTTTTGCAGCTAATTTTTCCGCAAGTTTCCCCATCTTACGCCATCTCCCTTTTAAAGTATTCAGCCATCCTTTGGTTAACTTCTTTAAATAGTTTCCGGGTTGTCTCTAGTTCTGCTTTGCGTTTCAGGAAGTCCAGGAAACTTGTATGGTAAATACTATAGCAGATTTTTCCATCTATGTTCTGGTCTTTCAAATACTCAACCCACTGATCTAAAACCTTTTGCACGTCGTATTCATCTTGTTCGGCAATTTCTGCTATCATCTCACAGGAAATAGGAGTACTTTCCACTAAAATAAATAGAATAATCACCATCTTTTCCTTCTGTTCTGTATCCATACCCATCCGTTTCCAATGGGTTTGATAGTACTCTTTAAGACCCTTGGGAAATTTGTCTAATTCAGAAAAGTCATTATACTCTCCCTTAGCAATCCCAGGCAAGAGATGATACAAATACATAAAGTTATTTTGACTTTTCTCTGTTATCGTCTCAACAAAAGTGAGAGCAGAAAATTTACGATCTTGTATCCATTTACTCAGACTATCTTTAGTTTTAGGGTTTTCTTGAAGAAAGAACCAAATATAATTTTCAATATCCTGACGGCTAGAATTTCCATATTCCTGACTTCTTAAATCTAACTCCTCCTCAGGAACTTCTTGAGTGTACAATCTCTTGTTATCTTGAATATAGGGTCGTCTAGTCAACAAAAAATAAACTTTATTCGGGAGTGTCGTCGGTAAATTTAAAAGATTTTTATCTTGGTCTTCTTGCTCAACCTCATCCAGCGCATCAACCACAATCACAAGGCGTTCGTCATCTAAGAGACTATCGCTGACTTTTTGAAGCAAACTTTGTAAATTATTATCCTTAGCATTCTTCAACCAATAACGATTAAGAAGCTGTTGACGAATACTTTCCAAAAACAACTCTGGTTTATTTCGACCCTCAACGCGAATATTGAAATAGCAAGGAAATTTATTATCTGAAACATACTTTGCAGCAATGGTGCTTTTTCCCATCCCTGCATCTCCCACGATAGTAAAGTAACCACTAGGGTTATGGTAAATAAACTGCTGTATTTTGTCAAAAACAAATTCCCGACCGCGAAATAACTCTATTTTTTTCTGTATTAAGGCTTGAAATTCTTTGGGATAATGGGAATATTCTTCTGTACTTTTAGTGGAATCTGGCTCACTTAAAACTTGTAGTGGAGATCTAGTCCATTTCGTAACTTGAGTGTAAATATAAGAAAATTTATGAATCTCTTCTCTGAGATCAACCTTTTTTTCCCGGAATTCAGCCCCCCATCCCTTACGAGTAATAAAATCTTTTGCTTCTTTTAAAAAATTTTGTAAATCATGAGCATTAAAATTCTCTACAAAAATCTTTTTTATCTGATCCTCGCCTAACAAATTTATCATCAGCTGCTTTTGTGGAGATTCGTCATAATACTTAACGATACTCCAAGCATAAATAGCATCAGGTTTCGCAGGGGGCTGAGTGGGGTCTAGTCCCCATTTCTGTAATTCTTTAATAAGATTTGGATAGCTTTGAGCCTGTGTACGGAGTTGATCAAAAATACCAACAACCTTAGGTAACTGCCCAATAAGTTCCTTCAAGCTCATAACAAATGATTTTTATAAAAATAACCAGGTCTTAACTACAAATACGATAACATTCTTTCCAGAAAATACTCAGGTTGTGAAACGAACCTTCTGGTCAGAGATCCTACACAATTTTGAGAGTACGTCTTGGTCAATTATGTTGGACAACTAATGGTTGTTGTCGTAGTCATCCACGACAGATCAGTGCGATCGCCTTTCGCATATCCTTTAAGATCATCACTGGATCTATACAATTAGGACTACCCCTCCTAACCTCCCCTTGGCAAGGGGAGGTGCTGCTATACGGTGGGGATTCTTATGCGTCTTCATATAAAAATGGTATAACAATACCAATAAATCTAATCGCTTTGTGGAGGTACACGAGGTGATTTATACTCTCACCTGTGAGAGTATATAAGAATCGTGCTGATGCGAACCCAATGCTACCATGACTAACAACCCCTGTGTGAAAACAGTTCTGATTTTGGCTGCTAATCCCACAGATAGATCTCGGCTAAGGCTAGATCAGGAAGTGCGAGAAATTGAAGAGGGGTTACAACGAGCTTCGAAAGGTCAACAGTTCAGGTTAGTACAAAAATGGGCAGTGCGATCGCGTGACTTTTACCGAGCAATTCTAGAACACCAACCACAAATAGTACATTTTTGCGGTCATGGTGCGGGTGTTGATGGAATTGTTTTAGAAGATGATACCGGACAACCAACCCTAGTTGATAAAGAAGCACTTTCAAAACTGTTTAAACTCTTTGCAGTTAAGGGAGGGGTTGAGTGCGTCGTGTTAAATGCCTGCTATTCTGAAGTACAGGCAGAAGCTATTAGCCAGTACATTAAATATGTTATTGGTATGAATCAGGCTATTGGGGATAAAGCGGCGATCGCTTTTGCTGTAGCCTTTTATGATGCACTTGGCGCTGGAAGAACAGTGGAGTTTGCTTTTGATTTAGGTTGCTCACAACTAATTGGATTAAAAGAAGATCAAACCCCAGTACTCAACACAACATCAATTCATCCTGCTGATATTCAGTTTGAAGCTGGTGATATTCCGCCTAACCCATACCTTGGATTATCTGCTTTTGGTGAAAAGGATGCAGCGTTCTTTTTTGGGCGAGAGAAATTTACCGAAGAATTATTTCATACGGTTTACCAGCAACCACTGGTTGCGGTTATTGGTGCTAGTGGTTCTGGTAAATCTTCTGTGGTGTTTGCTGGGTTAATTCCCAGATTGAGAGAACAAGGTATTTGGTTAATTGAATCATTGCGTCCCAAAAGCCAACCATTTGATGAACTGGCGATCGCTTTAGTACGTCAATTAGAACCAAACGTCGATGGTGTAGAGAAAGTCATCAAGGTTGGTAAGCTGACAGAAAGTTTAAAAAAAGGCGAAGTCACGCTGCATCAGGTAGCTTCTCAAATTCTAGAAAATAAACCCAATAAACGCTTTTTGTTAGTTGTAGACCAGTTTGAAGAACTTTACACCCAATGTCAAGACAAGGAAGAACAGCAGAACTTCATTGACACGTTGTTATCAGCAGTTCAGCAGAAAAGTATAACATTGGTTTTTACATTGCGAGCCGACTTCTACGGCTATGTTCTTTCTTATCGTCCATTCAGCGACGCATTGCAGCAATTTTTGCACAAACCATTAGGTTTAATGAGCAGGGAAGAATTGAAAACAGCCATTGAACAACCCGCTCAAAAGTTAAACGTAGAATTACAAACTCATTTAGCTGAAAGAATATTAGATGATGTTGGTAATGAACCTGGTAATTTGCCATTACTAGAATTTGCTTTAACACAACTATGGGATAATCAAAAAGACGGTGAATTGACTCACAAAGCTTATGACAAAATTGGTGGTGTTAAACAAGCACTAGTTAAACATGCTGAACAAGTTTATTCGAGACTGAGTGAAGCAGAAAAATATCAAGCACAACGAGTTTTTTTGGCGTTAGTGCAATTGGGTGAAACAACAGAAGCAACTAGGCGAGTTGCGACTATTTCGGATGTGGGGAGACAGAATTGGAATTTAGTTACTTATTTAGCAGGTTCTGAAGTACGTTTGGTAGTGACAGGACTTGATAATAAATCTTCTCAAGAAACTGTAGAAGTTGTTCATGAAGCATTAATTCGTGAATGGAAGCGGTTACGAGAATGGATTGAGAATAATCGACAAAAGTTGATACAACAACGGAAAATTGAATCAGAAGCTCAATCATGGCAAGAGAATAATAGAGCTAGGGATTACTTACTAATTGGAACAAAATTGGCTCAGGCTGAAGATTTTTGGCAAACTTATGGGGAAGAAATTTCTTTAAGCAGTTTGGCGCAAGAATTAATTGCGGCTAGTAAAACAGAAAGAGAGCGATTGAAACGAGAAGCAGAAGAACGCCAAAAGCAAGAGTTGGAAGCTGCACAAAAGTTAGCACAAGAGTCAGAAGCAAAACGAAAAGCCTCTATTATGGGGGCTAGGATTGCGATTGGCTCAACAATGGTAGTGGGTGCAGTGGCGATTTTTGCATTTGCTCAGTGGAGAGAAGCTCAAATTCAGTCTGACGTTGCACAGTTAGAAGCACTGAATTCAATTGCCATAGCATCCAATGCCTCTAATTTAGACCTTAATGCTTTAGTTAACAATTTGAAAGCAGGTAAGCAACTACAAAAATTTGAATGGTCACCGAAAGTAGACGTGAATACGAAAATGGGGGTTTTGGCAGACTTGAACCAAATCACTTACCAGGTGAGAGAACAAAACCGTCTTATTCAACATGATTCTGCGGTTTTGGGAGTAGCATATAGTCCTGATGGTAAAACACTTGCCTCTGCTAGTTGGGACAAAACGGTGAAACTGTGGCGCACTGATGGCTCCTTAATCACTACCCTCAAAGGGCATAAGGATGCGGTTTTTGGTGTAGCATACAGTCCTGATGGTAAAACACTTGCCTCTGCTAGTTGGGACAAAACGGTGAAACTGTGGCGCACTGATGGCTCCTTAATCACTACCCTCAAAGGGCATAAGGATGCAGTTTTTGGAGTAGCATACAGTCCTGATGGTAAAACACTTGCCTCTGCTGGTGAGGACAAAACAGTGAAACTGTGGCGCACTGATGGCTCCTTAATCATTACCCTCAAAGGGCATGAGGATGCGGTTATTGGTGTAGCCTATAGTCCTGATGGTAAAACACTTGCCTCTGCTAGTAGGGACAAAACGGTGAAACTGTGGCGTACTGATGGCTCCTTAATCACTACCCTCAAAGGGCATGAGGATGAGGTTTTTGGTGTAGCCTATAGTCCTGATGGTAAAACACTTGCCTCTGCTAGTAGGGACAAAACGGTGAAACTGTGGCGCACTGATGGCTCCTTAATTACTACCTTCAAAGGGCATGAGGATGCGGTTAATGGTGTAGCCTATAGTCCTGATGGTAAAACACTTGCCTCTGCTAGTAGGGACAAAACGGTGAAACTGTGGCGCACTGATGGCTCCTTAATTACTACCCTCAAAGGGCATGAAGATCTGGTTATTGGTGTAGCCTATAGTCCTGATGGTAAAACACTTGCCTCTGCTAGTTCGGACAAAACAATGAAACTGTGGCGTACTGATGGCTCCTTAATCACTACTCTCAAAGGGCATGAGGATCTGGTTTTTGGTGTAGCATACAGTCCTGATGGTAAAACACTTGCCTCTGCTAGTAGGGACAAAACAGTGAAACTGTGGCGTACTGATGGCTCCTTAATCATTACCCTCAAAGGGCATAAGGATGCGGTTAATAGTATAGTATACAATCCTGATGGTAAAACACTTGCCTCTGCTAGTGATGACAAAACAGTGAGACTGTGGCGCACTGATGGCTCCTTAATCACTACCCTCAAAGGACATGAGGATGTGGTTAATGGTGTAGCATACAGTCCTGGTGGTAAAACACTTGCTTCTGCTAGTGATGACAAAACGGTGAAACTGTGGCGTACTGATGGCTCCTTAATCACTACCCTCAAAGGGCATAAGGATCTGGTTATTGCAGTAGCATACAGTCCTAATGGTAAAACACTTGCCTCTGCTAGTTACGACAAAACGGTGAAACTGTGGCGCACTGATGGCTCCTTAATCACTACCCTCAAAGGGCATGAGGATGCGGTTTTTGGTGTAGCCTATAGTCCTGATGGTAAAAAACTGGCCTCTGCTAGTAGGGACAAAACAGTGAAACTGTGGCGCACTGATGGCTCCTTAATTACTACCCTCAAAGGGCATGAGGATAAGGTTAATGGTGTAGCATACAATCCTGATAGTAAAACTTTTGTTTCTGTTAGTGATGACAAAACGGTGAAACTGTGGCGTACTGATGGCTCCTTAATCACTACCCTCAAGGGGCATGATTCTGCGGTTTGGGGAGTAGCATACAATCCTGATGGTAAAACACTTGCCTCTGCTAGTTTGGACAAAACTGTGAAACTGTGGACTTTGAATTTCAATCTCAATGATTTACTTAACCGTGGTTGCACATGGCTACATGATTATTTACACAATCCGAATAATGGTATGAAGCCAGACGATCGCGATCGCCATATTTGTGATGATGTCGATGCAAATTAAAGAATTTAAAAATCGCAAGAAGTGCCAGAAAAGGGGAAAATTTTTTACATAGCAACACAGTTACATTAAAATAGCAGTTTCGCTGTTAGATACCTCTAAAATGATGATGGACAAAGCATCTCTATAAAACTTATATAGGTAATTGTCTCACTCGGAAGTGGCGATCGCGTAACCAAAGACTTACGCCTTAACCTGTACAAACTTCAAAGCCACCCCATTCATGCAATAACGCTTACCAGTAGGTGGGGGACCATCATCAAACACATGACCTAAATGTCCACCACAGCGACGACAATGCACTTCAACTCTGGTCATTAAAAAAGAGTTGTCAACAGATGTCGCGATCGCTCCTTCAATAGGTGCATAAAAACTTGGCCAACCTGTACCACTATTAAATTTAGTATCAGACGTAAACAAAGGCAAATCGCACGCAGCACAAAAATAAGTACCCTTCCCATATTCTTTATCAAGCGGGCTAGTCCCAGCAATTTCAGTTCCATGCTTACGCAAAACGCGAAATTGTTCTGGTGTTAAAATTTTGCGCCACTCTTCCTCAGTTTTAGTGATTTCAAACTTATCGTTTACAGTGGTCTTGACTTCTGACCTGGCGGTGAAATAGCGTGATAAGCATATACTACCAACTAGTATTGCCCCAGTCTGTAAAAAATATCGTTTTTTCATGGTAAGATTCCACTTCTCCCTGAGAGAGAAGCAAATTATACCACTTTTTCAGGAATTATCACCAAAGAAGAATTCAGGAGTCAGGAGCCAGAATTCAGAATTTACCTGAGTGCGACTGGTGGATGAATCTTGGTCTGAAGCTCCCGATTTCAATCATGGCGATAATGTTAAATGTCGTTGAATGAAACCCCTGACTTCAGGCATCGGGTATTCTGATTCCTGAATTCTGACTCCTGACTCCTTTTTAAAATTCTCCCAAATATGATTTCAAGCTTTCTGCTAAGACTTGTACATGAGGCTCTAAAATGCATGTGTAGTGATTACCGGAAACATCAACAATTTGAATATCCTCCGCATCCATAATCGAGAATAATTCCACCCAAACAAGAGTTGGATCTGGTGCCATGATATGCTTTTCTCTAGTTCTAAATACGGTGACTTTTCCAGGATACGGCTCTTGCTTGTAGGAATAAGTTGCTTTTAAAGTTCCAACTAAAACATCAAGAATGCGTCGGTTTTGTTGACTTTGATTTGATGGCGGTAATATCTTAACTTCTACAGCCTTATCAAGGATATAGTTGATTTGTTCGTTAATACTTAAATGCTTGATTTCATCAGGTGTTATGAGATTGTCCTGACCTAACATTCCGCCAAAATACCTGGAAAGAACCCCAACCAAATAGGGAGGGTCAATTTTCTTATTTTTATCTAAGAGAATTGGAACATAAGAATCTACTATTGCTAACAAAGAAACTTCATGTCCCTGTTTGTGTAATTGCTGCGCCATTTCATACGCGACAACTCCCCCAAATGACCAACCACCAATAGAATAGGGACCATCAGGCTGAAACTTCCGAATTGCGTTGATGTATAAACTTGCCATATCTTCGACTCGCGTTAAGGGTTCTTCTTCTGCATGAAACCCTTGTGCTTGCAAGCCATAAAACGGTTGATCAGTATCTAGATAATGCGCTAGTTTAAAGTAGCACATTACATGACCTCCTGCGGGATGTACGCAGAAAAATGGTTGCTTGTTACCTTTTGGTTGGATGGGAATCAGGGGTGAATGATCAAAAGTATTTGTGGTATCAAGAAGGTTTGCAAACTCCTCAATGGTAGAATTGGTGAGGATTGCTGATAAAGGTAATTCTTTACCAAACTGCTCTCCAATTGCAGCTATTAAAAAGACTGCCGAAAGAGAATTTCCACCAATTTGAAAGAAGTTATCTTTAACACCTATTGGCTGAATGTTTAAAACCTCTGACCAGATTTTTGCTAGTTCCGATTCGGTATCGTTGCGCGGTGCAATAAATTGGTTGCGTTGACTGAAGCTAGAAACCGTTGGTTTCGGTAAAGCGCGACGGTTTACTTTTCCACTAGGAGTTAAGGGTAAGGGATCCAATATAACAAAGGCTATTGGCACCATATAATCTGGTAGCTTCTGTGAGAGAAAATCACGGAGCATGTCAGGGGTGGGTTGCTCTTGTCTAGCAGTGATATAAGCTACTATCTGTTTTTCTTCCAGGCGATGATCGCTACGGGTAATGACAACCGCCTCTCGAACATGTGGATGAGCACATAAAGCGTTTTCGATTTCCCCAAGTTCGATCCGAAAACCACGAATTTTTACTTGATGGTCTATTCGGCTAACGTACTCAATATTACCATCTTGCAAATAACGAACTAAATCACCAGTTTTGTAAAAACGGGAACCAGGTAAAAAAGGATTGTCAATAAACCGTTCCGCAGTCAGTTCGGGACGGTTGAGGTAACCGCGTGCAACTCCAACACCACCTATGTACAATTCCCCAAGAACTCCTACTGGAACTGGTTGGAGATGGGTATCTAGTATGTAAGTTTGTGTATTCGCAATGGGACGACCAATGGGAACTAAAGCATGAGATAATTTCTCAGGTTCTACTTTACAAACAGTTGACCAAATAGTAGTTTCAGTTGGTCCATAGAGATTCCATACAGCAGAACCTTTTTGTAATAAGTTCTGTGCTAAGTCACTGGTTAAACCTTCTCCGCCGCAGAGAATTTTCAATCGCGGGGAACCACTCCATCCAGCCGCCAGCAACATCCGCCAACTAGCTGGGGTGGCTTGCATAACTGTAGCGCCAGCAGTATCAATTAACTCTTTGAGTAGCCTACCATCACTAGCTACTTTTCGGCTAGCTAATACCACCTTAGCGCCTGTAATTAAGGGCAGATATAATTCCAACGCAGCAATATCAAATGATATTGTAGTTACTGCTAAAAGTACATCTGATGCCGTGATGCCGGGTTCATACTGCATGGATTTTAAGAAATTGACTACAGCACCGTGAGGAATTTCTACTCCTTTGGGTTTGCCAGTTGAGCCGGAAGTATAGATAACATAGGCTAGATTGTTAGCGATCGCACGTGCTGTAGGATTGTTTTTGCTATAGGTAGCAATATTGTCTTGGTTTTTAGCTAAACAGATAACTTTCCTCTGTTGAGCATCAGCATATAACTTTTGACTATCAGTCAGCAGCACTGGTACTTGAGAATCAGATAAGATTAATTCCAAGCGTTCTTGTGGATAATCTGGATCTAAGGGTAGATAGGCTGCACCAGCTTTGAGAATACCCAACAATCCCACTAGCATTTCTAAAGAACGCTCAACACAGATACCCACTAATATCTCTGGTTTTACTCCCAGTGTTTGTAAGTAGTGTGCTAGTTGATTTGCACGCTCATTTAGTTCACGATAGGTTAGGTGTTCTCCTGCAAAGGAAACTGCTATTGCATCTGGCGATCGCTCTACCTGTGCTTCAATTAATTGATGGAGACAAATCGTAGAATCATAATTTTTTTCAGTAGCATTCCACTCAACCAGTATTTTCTCTTGTTCACTCTCGCTTAAGATTGGTAGCTCAGCTACTGGCTGTTCTGGATTTGATACAATACTTTCTAGTAAATTTTGAAAATGTTCGCCGATTTGAGCAACTGTCGCTTGATCTAATAGATTGCTGTTGTATTTAAAGTAACCTAGTAATGATTCAGAAAGCTCGACCACTTTCAAGCTTAAATCAAATTCTACTTTTTCCTGGGGTAAATCCCAGTCTTCTAGTTCTAGTTGAACGCAATTTGTCTCGTATGTCTTAGCGGCTGTCTCTAATAACGTTGAACTTTCGTGTTGACTGACATTCGAGAATGTAAATGAAGCTTGACAAATAGGTGAATGGCTTGAGTTAGATTGTTGCTGTAATTGATTTACCAATAAAGCAAAGGGATAATCCTGATAACCCCTAATTTCTGAGACGGAATAACTTACTTGATGCAGAAACTTCTTAAATGAAATATTTTCAGAGATAAAATCTCGTGAAACAACTACGTTAGCATCTCTATCCTGCTGGCTTAGCAATAGCCCAACCAGAATATCTGGTTCATTTGTATAACGGTAAAGCAGAACTTTAAATGCAGCTAAAAGAAGGTTATCAAGGCTAACACTTTGACTATTAGCTAGTTTTTTTAGTAAAGTAGTTAATTTATTGTTGATTAAAAAGCTATAATTGGAGCAATTATAATTTTTTATAGATGAGCGAGGCAACCTAGTCGGTAATTCGAGTAAGGGCAATTCCCCAGATAACTGCTTTTCCCAATATTCTTTAAGTTCTGATGGTGGCATATGTAATCACTTGTTTCTATGTAATTGACAATCGAGATATTTTTTTAATACTGCTTGCTTAATGCAGCCGGTTTCATATCACGAATGCTGCACATATTTCCAAAAGCAGTAAGGATTTTTCGCTTAAGTTTAGTATTAAGTCTACTGTGAGCAACTTGTAAGTTATCGATAATGAGAATATCGCCTTGCTTCCATTGAAAGATGACTGCGTTTTTCCATTCAGCTTCTCCCAATTCTTTCGCTTCTGCTTCTGTGAGCGTAGTAGATTGACCATCTTTGTTCAAAAAATACGCATTAAGGCTACTGGTTCTTTTTTGCGAACCATCAACAACGGTTGCTGCTGTTGTTAATTTTTGCTGAAAACTTTTGTATAATTCCGCTGGTAGCCAGTTGTAATAAAGCTTTTTCCAAAAAGAATACCGTCCCCCAATATTTCGATACCATTGTCTACTAACTAAAGAATCAACAATGCTAAGGCAAAAGCAGAGGTTATTCGTTCTCGGGTGACTGAATAAGGTAATATAAGAACATTCAAAATAAAGAGAGCCATCATCTTCCCAAGTAAAATCAAATCCTTGTTCTTGTAGAAGTTTCGTAATTTCCTCTTGCGATAGTCCCTCGAAGACTAGATCTAATAGATGGTTAGGAACATATCGTACAAATCGCTGAGGAAATGTAGCAAATTTTTTCTGTAAACTGGGAGATAAATCAGAAAATAACTTTTCGGTATTTATAATGGGAGTCTCGCCATATAAGTCCGGCTCTACTTGGCAAAAGAAAGCAAGTGCACCGGGGCGTGTTGGTACCATATTGAGTTCATTGTGAGGAGCAATAATTGTATCCGGTGGAGCCTCTGAAGATGTGAAGACTTTATCAGTGATTCGTACCCGATGAGCGCTACCAAAGTGATAAACTGACTCTAGTTGGATATTCAGCATCTCTAGAATTGTTTGAAATTGCTGTGCATTCTCAACGTCAAATCCCCGAAATAAAATTGCTCCATATGTATCGAGTTGATGATTGAACCAGTCACGGCTTTTGCTGAGTAATAGCGTCAGAACTTCAAAGGATTTATCCTCAGCTGGCTCGAGCACTAGAGGCAGTTCTTTTTCCTGACTTAAAAAGCTTTTCTCGTCATCACGTAAAAACCGTAATCTTATGTCTTCTGAAATAGAAATTGGAAGATTTTTCATAGTTAGTAGTTGGACAAGATTAAATTCCTTGATGGAGAGAGGGAATAGAGCAGGTTACTTATTCCCCAACTTACCTAGTTTGCTGATTCAACTTCTCCTTTAATAGCAGATTGGCTAGTTGAAGTAACATATACCCCTAACAGAATCACAGCAAAACTGACGAATGTAACCCAGCTTGGTTTTTCTGAAAAGAGTAACCAAGCTTCCTGTGTGCTAAGGACGGGAACAAACAGATCACATAAAGAGACAAATCCTGAAGATAACTTTCTCAGGGAATAAGCATAGAGAACTAACCCTAGTATTTGACATATTAATGCTAGAAAAGTTACATAAATCCACTCCTGTAAAGAATAGGGAAAAAGCTTATCTTCAGTAAGAATAACAATAGGCAAAAGCAACACGGTGCCGATCACAGAACACCAAGTCATGATAGTTATCGGACTAAATTGAGTTCGCAGTTGTTCAACTAGGAGTGGGTATAGACCGAGAAACCCTGCTGACAGTAACGCTGCTATATCTCCTTGGAGTTTGTCACCAGCGGATGAGAAGTCATGGTATGCTAGCAGGCAAGCTCCGGCGATCGCTACAAGCATACCACTCAAGAATTTAGTGTCAAAGCGCTTGCCCCAAAAGAGCCACCCCCCTAAAACGGTGAACAGTGGAGCTAAATTGTGCATGAGCGTAGAGTTAGCAACGGTGGTGTGAGCTAATGACCATGCCCAGAGAGCAAGAGTTGCAAACATCACAAATCCTACTCCTAACAGGAGCAAGAGTTGTCGGATTGTGTAAGGTTGCGGTTCTTGCGGTTGATTATCAGACAATTGCTGACGCACCGTTGTGAATCCATTCCACATTGTAAAGGCGATCGTAGAGATCCAGAAACGATTAAAGATTGTTGCATTTGGACCTAGTTCGCCTTCACTCAAGCGGATTAGAATTGGAGAGAAAGATAGAGCTACTAAGCTGACTACTAATGAAGCAAGTGCTATTGTAGTTGGTGCTGCTAATAACTGTTCATACGACAGTTTGAGTTTAGCCTTAAGCATTAATTTGGTACAGGAAAGTTACTAAGTGTATTTAGTAATACATATGTACCAATTATAGCTCGTTATTGACTCTAAATTCCATCACCGTCAGACTTGTTCCGGTATAAATGATTTTTTCTAGTTGAAACCCGCTATTATAAAACAACTCCTTATACTCTTGTTCTGTGCGCCAGTAACCCCCTGGATTTGTTACCATCATCTGAACTGCAGCAAGAGCTGGTATAGTTCCATCTGGATATTCTACTGGTGCTCCACGGGGCGGGACTAGTGTCTGGAGGAGTATTATTCTACCGTGTTTTGGTAAAGCCTCTCTACACCGAGTCAATACCTTGATGCTGTCTTGAGAACTGAATACTGAGAGGAAATACTTCATTACGATCGCATCTGCACCCTTTGGAATCTCCTCCAGAGCGTTACCGGCAATGATTTGCACAGCATCTTCATCGAGTCCCTGTTTTGCGAGGAAAGCTGGAGCTGTTTTGACCTCATGGGGTAGATCAAACAACATGCCTTTACAGCCGAATTTTTTAACAATATGGGAAATCAGTGCGCCTTGATTACCTCCAACATCCATAACTGTACCATATTGACCGAAGTCATAAACTTCAAATACTGAATCAACTGCCTGATTCGTTAAAAAAGTCATGGAATTATTGAACAGATTCCTATACTCAGGATTTTCCGTCATGAAAAATTCGTAAAATTTCTTCCCGTTTGCTCTTTCAAAAGCAACTTCTCCTGTTTTCAACGAATTTCCTAATTCCCTCCAAGCGTCCCACATAGAGGGTTCTGTAATATGCATTAGAAAATGTCCAAGAGAAGGCTCTGCATTTGTAATCAAGAGATTTGAGAGTTCTGTTGCTGCAAATACACGTCCAGGCTTCTCTACAAACACACCTAAATGAGCTAAAGCACGGAGAACAACATAGAGAGTTTCTACTTTTGTAGAAGTCTCTTTGGCGATGGTTTCTACAGTCATTGATCCTGACTGTAAGAGATTAGGTATACCTAAGTTTGTTGCCACATACAAGCACTGGCTTTGCCAGTAGCCATAGATCATCTGAGCAAGTTTTTTAGATGCTGAAGTTGTTCCTAACAATTTTTATTTCTCCTGGTCAAAATTTTACAACAGAGTACAGAAGTCAGCCCCTTTGGGGAAGTCACTCATGAGCCAGTACTCGACGCTTGGTTTACTGCTGGAAAGCACCTAGTTTGAAAAGTTAGTCGAAATGAAACAAGTTTTATCGCAAAGGATGAAAAAAATTTCCTTCCGTGTTCGCGATCACTAATCTCCTTACTAACTCTAATTTTAATCATTTAGCCTCGATTTTTATCTCACCATAGTTATAAAATAGGGATTAATATGGTTATACATACACTTAATTATTTTCCAAGTAACATCACAAGAAAATGGCTAAAGTAGGCACAGGAACAATTAGTTCCCAACAAGTTAAAGATTTCGAGCGAGATGGTGTTATCCACATCAAAAAAGCTGTGGATAATAACTGGATAGAAAGAATGCGAACTGCTCTTGAGAGAAATCTTTCAAATAGTGTGGGAATTAGGGGAAGCCAGAAAAAAGGAGTGCATGTCACGCATGATTATGGACTCTGGCTAAAAGATGCTGACTTCCGCGCTTTAGTTTTTGAATCTCCTTTGCCAACACTTGCTGCTCAAGTTTTAAAATCGGAAAAACTCAACTTTTTGAGTGATGGTTTCTTTGTGAAAAAGCCAACTGCACAAAGCAGTGTTGTATGGCATAATGATCAGCCATACTGGCCCGTACAAGGTTGGAAGTGTTGTAAGATCTGGCTTGCATTAGATCCTGTAACTAAAGAAAATGGTCGATTGGAATATATCAAAGGCTCCCATCTATGGAAAAAAGAGTTAGATGACAGATTAGAAAATCCCTGGTTTTTAGAGTCAGAGCCACGAGAGGTTATATATTGGGATATGGAACCTGGAGATTGCTTAATACATCATTTTCTGACGATTCATCATTCTGTAAGCAATACATCTTTTTCTGTAAGACGTGCGATAGTCACTAATTGGTCTGGAGATGATGTCACTTACAAATACCGCCCAAATACATGGCCTTACATACCTGTTGAAGAAATTAATATTCCAGGGTTTAATTCAATGAAAACTCTGAAAAATGGGGAACAGCTAGACTGTGATGTCTTTCCTAAAATAGAACTAAATTATTAGAGAAAATTCATCTTTGAACCCGAAAGAAATAATCACAATTAGGCGGTGGTTAATGTTTCATTAATCGCCGTCATTAATAATTCATTTAAAGGAATTCCCGCAGCATTTGCCATAGAGGAAATCACACTTTTCGGAGAAAAAGAACAATACAAACCTGCTTCTAAGAACCAAGGTTGCCCGTCTGGATCAATCCGGAAGTCAAATAAACTGTAGTGGCGACAGCCTAAAGCTTGATGACATTTCTTAGCAACTTGTTGAACTTTTTGGGTAATCGGGTCGTTGGGGTTTACAATCCAAGATTTTTTATTATCTTTGGCGGCGAAACGTAAATTGCCATCTTCGCTTTGTTGAAGTTTGTCAGCATAGGTGCGGATGGGTTTGTCGTCGGGGTCTAGTAGATACTCTTCAAGAGGTAAACCAACTAGCTCCCCATCTTTGACAATGACACCTCCTCTGACTTCTCGACCAAGTTCAATGAATGGTTCTACGATCACCTCCGAAGCATATTCAAATGCTTTCTTCAAAGCAGCACCATACTCGGTAGTGTCCTTAACTAAGGACACTCCGAAAGAGTCGGCGGAACTTGCTGGTTTAACAACTGCTGGAGGTATAATTGTCGGGACATCTCCTTTGCGGAGTACTTCTCCACGAGGCACTTTGACCCCTAGGGCTTCAACAATTGCTTTAGTTGTCGCTTTGTTGGTCGAGATTGCCATAACATCTGGAGTGTTCCCTATGTAAGGGATCTTGAGTAGGTCGAATAGTGCACGGTAGTGCGTCATTCCTAGGATACAAAACATTTGCGGCAACATGAGGTCAATGTTTTGAGATGTTAGAAACCGTATAGCCTCAAACAGAGGAATGGGTTTGGCGACAGCAATATCTTCTTGACTAAGAGAACGAGGAAATCGCCAGAGGCGGTCTGGTGTAATATATGCAATCTGAAAGTCATACCGCGATGGATCTGCCGTTGCTGCTAGACAGCCTTCAGCGTAAAGGCGAGACAAATCACAGTAAAAATCATTTTCTGGAGACCCAACTAAGTGAAGGATACGAAGTACTGACATGATTGATCTTCTTAGGCAGAGTTATTTTGCGGAAGTTAACCCAGATGGAGGCGAGCAAGGCGTTTTCTAAATACAGACACGAGATAAAGCTTTCGCTCAAGCGCTAGACTTGATCGCTTGGTTCTAGAGACAATTCATTTGTTTCATGTTCAATTCCTTTGTCACTGGTTAGAGTAAGATAAATACCTAGTATGATGACAGCAAAAGCAATTAAATTTAACGAACTTAATGCTTCTGCAAAAACAACCCAAGCTAAAAAGGCAGTTACAACTGGATCTAAAAGATTAATCGTTGATATGAGGCTGGAAGATAAGTATTTGAGGCTGTATGCAACCAACCCATTCGCCAAAATAAGAGTTAGAGCTAGAGCTAAAATATCCAGCCATCCGCTCACAGAGTGGGGAAACCATTCGTCACGGGTAGTAAATAGAATCAGCATGAACAAAAGCGTAGTAATCCTATAAACCCATGTCAGGATATTTATAGCTGTTAGTTGTATCCGAAGTTTTTCAATGGTCAGAAGATAGGCACTCCAGAATAGTGCTGAAAATAAAGCAAGCAAGTCACCTTGAAGTTTAATAGTGGTGACTTGTAGGTCTTCTAACCCAAGGACAATTGTTCCCACAAATGCGATCGCAAGACCAGCCAGAAATTTATAACCAAAACGTTGATTGAACAGTAGGTATCCTCCGAGTGCAGTAAAAAATGGTGTCAAACTATGTATCAATGCTGAGTTTGCAACACTGGTCTGAGTTAAAGACCACGCCCAAAGAATCTGGGTCGCGAAGAAAAATACCCCTGTTAGCAACAGTAATAGGATTTGTTTGTTATCAAATGACTGCTTGGTGATAAATTGTTGTCCCAACAAACGCTGACGAACAAGTGAGAGTTCTTGCCACAGTCCAAAAATTACAGCCGCTATCCAAAAACGATTAAACATCGTAGTGTTAGGGCTAATTTCATTTTCGCTTAATCGAATTAATATAGGCACGATACCAAAAACCCCTACAGCAACAAAACTAGCAATAATTGCCCCTGTTATTTTGCTATCAGATTGCTGGTTAGCGATTTCAATTTGGTCAGTCATGTGATTATTAGTATCTTTATAGCTGGTGGTATTTTCTCAGGAATGATTTTGCATAAGTACGAGCGGGAATTTACAACACTCTAGATAAAACAGAAGCTACTTGTAATTTATTATACCACCTTTGTTTGAAATTTATGACTTGGAGCGTAACCCTACGGGGAAGCAAGCGTGACAAGCAGCGTAGGCGTGCTCCTGAGAAGCGACTGACCCTTCAAATTACCAACAAGATTTTTGTACCTGTTTTATGATAGTATTAGTCCCCTCCTAATTCCACTAATTTGCCAATATTAAAATCAATCCTTATCCAACTCTTTAATTTTCTCAAATTTTCCAGTAGTAGTAAGGTAATTTGCCAGTGGGGGACTGTTAAAAATGGTAGAGGATCATCAATCTGAAAGAGCGCATCAGTTCCTTGAATAATCTTCTCTAGCCAAGCTTGTAATTGAGACCAAGATCTAATTTCATTCAGTCGCCACACTTCATGATATAACCAATAAGTAGGCTTACTATCAGGAAGCGGTTGTATAGGTAATTCGTTCTCATTCTGACTATCACCGAGATAAGCATCTGCTACTCCTGGATGGTCGTGAAATGTGGTAATTGCTGAGTGAATTCTGGGGTTACATTCAATAGCGTATACTTCACCGTCTTCAGTTTCAATAAAGTCAAAGGAAATCTGTCCGGTAATTTTTAGCTCTCTAAAAAAATGTGTTACCCATTGCCGAATTTTGTGGTTTTCTACATTTTTGTAGTTAACTTGAAAAGCCGAAGATTCACAGCAGGTGTGTAGCCGTAATTTCCCATCCCGAACAGTACTATGAGTGCAGAATTCTTTACCTGGAATAAATTCTTGCATAATCCAAGGCTTCTGTGGACTGATGGGTAAACTTCTAACGAATGCTTCTGTTTCTTTAGGAGTTTCACAAGGTAGTTTAGTTAAATCTAATCGACGCACTGAGTCATAAGGGATACTCTTGAGAATGTATTTACGAGTCTCATGGGAGAAGTCAAAATTCAAGACTTGTTCGGGAGAAGTTATTTCAAAGGATTTAGGAACAGATAACCCAAATTGACGTGCTTTTTCGCTGAAGGCATATTTATCGTCCAGCATTTGACACACATCAGCATCCACATGAAAAACTTCGCAGTATTGTGATAGTGCTGGTTTAGCAAGAGAGTCGTAGTAACTGGCTACTGGGCTGGTTACAGGAATGTAAACATCGATACTTTCTCTCTTGATAATGTCAATAAGAGCCTGGGTATAGGCATCTGGGTCTTTTTCTGGAACAGGAGTTGTATAAAATTTATCGACAGCTTGAGAAAACCGATGACCTGATAGCCAATATTTGTGAGTTTCAATTAATACAACTCTATGTCCTGCGGCATGAAATGAGCGAGCAAGTTGCAATGCTTTAGTCATTTTGCCACCGCTGATGAGGATATTTTTAGGGTGTGCAGCCTGCTCCCTTCGGTGAAAAGGACGAGCCAATGTAGTCCACAGTATAGATAGTAGAACAACAGTGGCATTAATTGGCAGTGTCAATAGAAGTAATATTAAGGTAGCGAAGCTCTGGAAAAAAGCAGCTACTTTTAATCCTAAAGAGATAGGTTGAGTCGTTGTTTGAAATTCAGCAATTGATTGTGCCATAGAAGTCTCCATCAAGAATTCAGGAGTCAGAATTCAGGAGTCAGGAGAAAATTATGAATTATTCTGACTCTTGAAGTCTTACTTGTGTTTACAGGAATTTTCATCCAGTGGTCTAATTACCTGAAAATTCCTGTAAACAGGTGATTGGGCTGAAACTCAGCACTTTGTGTGTAGTCCGCCAACGAACTTTGCCTGGTAGAACTTCTCCGTGTCCCCGTGTCTCCCCGTCTCCGCGTCAGTCGTAACCTAGCAATTTGGCTGTGAGACTTTCTAGGGTGATGCTCCTAAAGGAGCCACATCGCATGTTCGCCGAATGATGGTTAAGCCATCACGCAATGGCAAAAGCACTTGTTCGACACGCTTGTCAGCAGCGACAACACGGTTAAACTGAGCGATCGCTTCACCGTTGGCGGTGCGATTTTCCACGGGTAAATAAACCTGTCCTTGAAGGAGTGTGTTATCAACACAGATAAATCCTTCTCTTTTGAGCAAGTTTTTATCGAGTAATGTTTGGAAGTACTGCACGTACTCCTTTTTATCCGCATCGATAAAGACAAAATCAAAGGATTCTCCAGCCTCGGCTAATTTATCTAAGGTTTCTAGCGCCGAACCGACTTCCACACGAATTTTCTGCCCATGGGGAGATGCACGAAACACAGTTTTACCGAACTCAGCGGTATAGGGGTCGACCTCGCAAGCGACGAGTTCCCCATCTGCTGGTAATGCTTCCGCCATTGCAAGTGCAGAATAGCCGGTAAACATCCCAATTTCGAGTACTCTCTTAGCTTTTGTCATGTGGATAAACATTTTCAGAGTTTGTCCTTCAACATGACCAGAGAGCATTTCCTGTTCCAATGGGCGGACTGTTGCACCTTCATCAAAGCGTTGAGTCCATGCTTCAACAGATGTTTTTTTCGCAAGCGCTGCTAAAGCCAGTGATTCGCTTGTGGTGCATTCTTCCAGATACGGGTCTAAACCAGCTGCTAAACGCCATGCAAAGTTGAGTTTGGCTTTGAGTTCTGCAGACACACCGGTCTGTTTATTAACCTCTTGCACAATACTTTCTAATTGCTCCGCCAATATCCCCAAAGGTGTTACAGGTCTTGCAGCAGCGGCTTGTTCAACAACATTAGTCATTATTTTTCACTTCCTACAAGTTCTGGTTCTAACTGATAGGTCGGATAAACATCTACGCCGTCACCACCTCGGGGATAAGTTTTGCAGATTTCCCTATGTTCAGCTAATGCTGCTGCTAGTTCGTTACGAGTAAAGTCGTTGACAAAGAAGCACTCACCAATAGGTCTAGGCATAGCTGCTCTCTGGAGACCATCACGGGTGAGACGAATCGACTCAGTAGCACGCCATAGAAGTTCTTCATCCAGTAAAGGATGATCGAGGGTTAAACCAATACGACTCATCAAACCTAAAATACGGTCTCTGTCTTCTACAGAGATGTAGCCTCTGCGTGCAGCAATGGTGGCAGATAGTGCCATGTCAATATTGACTGCGTGACCGTGGAAAATAGGTACGCGGGGTGCGAGTTCAAGAGTCGGACTCCAAGTGTGACCGTAAGCAATGACGCGGTCTAGCTCCAATTCATGCAAATTAGGAACTTCAAATTCCAGCATTCGTTGGATAGATTTATAAGTCACTTTTTGAGCAACTTCTTTGATTTCCTCTGTGGCATCAATGTTACCGAAGTGAGTGCGCAGCAGTTCATCCCCATACTCTTCCAGTAAATCGAAAACCTCTTTGCACCCAACGACGGCAATTTTCACTAGTTCTGCCATTCCGTTACGTACTTGTTCTGTAGGTAAGGTTCCTAAGAAGGAGAAGTCGAGGAAGACTTTTGAGGAAGCATGATAAGCACCTAGACGATTTTTCAGCTTCTTATGGTTAACAGCTACCTTAATAGCAACGCTCGCATCAATCAATCCAATTAGAGTGGTAGGAATGCGGATGTAGTTACTGCTACGACGATAAGCGGAACAGGCAAAACCTACGACATCTGTAATCAATCCACCGCCAATTACTAAGACAGGTTCTTTGCGAACTAATTTAAAGTCCGCAAAGGCATCTATGATTTTCTCGAAAGTTTGGATTGTTTTGTTCGGTTCGGTGATTGTCAGAGGAAATACTGTCAAATCAATGCCATAGTGCCGAAAATATTCTTTCATTTGGCTGCTGTATGACATGTAGACATTCGCATCTACAACAGCCAAGCAGCGTTTGAATTTTTGGTAACAGTCAGCCAATTCTCTATTTTTGATGTCGAAGACTCCGTTAACATAGACAAGGCTGTACTCAATCTTTTCGTAAGCTTCTACATGGAATGCAGTCTCTGTAACTTGCAGCTTTGACTGAACAATAGTCATAATTACTATCTACCTTTCCTCGAAGTTGACATTTTGACAAATTAAACCGAGAAGATTTTCTAGAAAAAACGGCTTGACCTAGTTTGGGTAAACGCAAAACGTCTACCTTGAGAAAAGCGATCGCCGCTCTCATTAATCAAGGTTGTAACAGGCTTGTTGGTTAGAACTTGTATTTTGCATCCGTGCAATTGTATGGGAACTGTTAAAGATTGTAACAAAAATGTTAACAACTGCAACGAAATCGTAAATCACATAGTGTTTGATGCTAACCTAAGTCTATTAGAGTTAAACTTTAAAGCCATTAAATGGGGTACTAATTGATTGAGAAACTCTGAATCCCGTTTACTAGGTTTAAATCAGTTTCAGTGATACAGCCGAAAATCCATAGATTGTTGATTGTTTTCTTCCATCTATTATTTCCATTTTATCCAGTCTGGTCGGTAAGCTTTTGCGAAATTTCAGATTCTGCTTAGTACAATGAATCCATATGTGCGTGAAAAGCATAGCTTCATCACGCTACGGCCAAAAAAATGGCTTGTAAATAGCTTTGTACCTCCGGATGGTAAGCCGAATGGCTAGATGGGAAGCCTGCCGCCTAACGGTAGACATTAGATTTGATTGTGAAATGACATTTTCAACCTCATTATTGGGCTTTCGACAATCCTCCCGAGGGATTTCAAAATTATATTTTTTGAATGTGAGGATTTCTAGACTTCATTTCTTACTATTACAGATTTTAACTTTTATAGCAATACTTTTCATTCAAAAAATAATAGACAAGTCGGAAGATTGAGTTCGGGTATTTTTGGATACCAATATGATCAAAACTAAATCGCAAATTTAGTGCAAAACTAAAATGCAAATTTAGTGCGATCGTAAACTCTTGGTTTACTTGGTATACTCCATAAATAAAGCGCATTTTATAGAAGGGATAAATACCTTCAATCTAGTTGCACTCTACCTCTCTTGATAAAGATTTTACACTCAATAGAATCATTTATCAAGTGGTTTTACTTAAACAGTAAGTATACTTTTTCATACATTACTGTCGTTCTACTTGAAATCGGACAGGCAAGAATAGTCGTAACATTAGACCACCCATTTAAATTTAAATGAGTGGCTTCAAGCCTACCTCTTTTTCTAATTGCAAATTGATGAGGCATAACTATGTAATTTAGCATGAACAAGAACACATGTTCTATAACAAGAAGAATAATGTTGAAAATATTTATGAGCATCAGCTTTAAGTTGGATTTCTCTTTTAGAAGAAACTTGCTATTGGTAGATTTGCTACAAAAGTTTTTTGTGGTAGCATAGTTTTTCTGTATGCCTAAAAATACTTGAGCATAACACTGGAAGATGACTTCGCGGTCTAATGCTTCTTTGATGTGCGATACCACTGTCAGGGAGGAATGGGCGCTCCGGGATTGGGTATTGGGGAACATCCCAGCCCCTAGTACCCAGTTAAGAGTCCTAGGAATAGGGCTGTGTAAAATCCCCGTCGTCAATATGACAGAGTGTGTTTCTAGATTGCGTCGATAGCTTGCTATATAGCCATCTAACTCTAACCGAGCATTTTCTGTTAATACCATTTCAGTACTACCTTGTCTTTTCATTCCTAAAATTGAGCCACATGCGGGACAAGTGATTCCTGAAGATTCAACATGAATGGTTTCTAGATAGTGTTTTACTGTGTTGTTAAGAGTCGATGATTTCTGTTGCATAGTCAATACAGCTTGTTTATTGTCCTTCCAAAAATCTATCTGGATGAAAACTGGTGATTATGCACAACCTTGGAAAAACAACAGGAAAATCAAGTAAATAAGTCGGCGAGAAAAGTTCAATATATATAAAGTGGCTTTAGGGTGCTTGATAGAAATCACTAATACCATTTCACGAAAAAAATGAAACAGATGGGTAGGTTGGGTTGTAGCTTGCTTAAGCGTAGGGGTACGAAGTGAAACCCAACAAAGACAAGGCTTTGATGTGTTGGGTTTCGTTCCTCAACCCAACCTACATTTGTATCAATCATTTTTTGAATTGGTATAACGCGCCTTGAAGGTTTTGCCCGAAAATTAGCCCTGAACTAAAGTTCGGGCTAATAGCGCTCATTGAGCTAAAAGCTCACTGGGTAATTTTTTAACCCATTGTAATGGGTTTCAGCTTTGAGCCGGGAAATTTATTTCCCGGCTCAAAACCTACGCAGTATTGGTGCCTATTGTTATGCATAAAGTCTCAATCCCATGACGATAAATAGATATGGCAGGGAGAAGCATTCAGCATCAGAAGTATTCATTTTCAATGTATATAATGCATAATTCCGATTTATGAATAGAATTACGAGGAATTGCTAAACAGGCTGGTTCAACACAAACTAATGAACCAAAAGTTAAATTTCAAAGAAAAAACTGAAGAGTATTATTTGCTTTGAGTGCAAGCCTTGAGTAAACGAAGGGTAAATTATAGATCATGGAGCCAGATGCTGTTAATTATCTGCAGACAGCATAAGCGAGCAAAGAATATTGCCAACCTAAATACTGGTGTTGCTGTTGGTACTAGTCATTGCTCACTTTATTCTCCAAATAGTTCATCTAAATCGCGATAACCACTAACTACCCTTTGAATTTCTATCCCTCCTTCAATGGGGCAATAGAATATTAGATAATCATCAACAGGAAAACTACGCAACGAAGGATAAAGTTCATCTCGCTTGCATCCCATGCTGGGGAAATCTGCCAATTTCTTACATTTATCGTTGATTTTCTTTAGTAATTTATCTGCGGCATTAAAGTTTTTATTAGAAGCAACGTAGTCAATAATACTTTCAATATCTCGACTGGCAGGGATGGTAAATCTACAAATGTTGGTCATTCTCCTGCCTGTTCCCTTAGGTTGTTTAATTTAGCTTGTAGTTGACTAAAGACTACATCAGCATCCACAACTTCACCTCGTTTTGAGGCTTCTATCCCAATCATGATCTCCTTTTGTAATTCTTCAAACCGTCCTTTGTAAATGTCTTGCTGCTGTACGAACATTTGTAGTGCTGCTTGAATCACTTCCGATGCTGAGGTATATTTACCGCTTTTTATCTGATTTTGGATGAATTGTTCCAAGTCTGGTGTCAGTGATACGTTCATTGCTTCTTACTTACAATTTTTCCTGTGTTGTATTGCCTTTATTGTAGAACAGCAGGTGCTATCCTTTTCAGGATAAAAATTCTAATATGTAATTATTTATACAATATATTAATTTTAGCAGCAGTTGCCCAAGGGCATGGCTGAACTGAAGTATCGAGACAGTGGCTACAATAGGAGCGATGCTTGTGGGAGACTGTGCCTACGCACTAACATTATATTTATATCGAGTTTAATTTAATTGGTATGGAAGTTTTAAAACTGACTACAAAAATTGATGAATCGGGTTATTTAAATATTAATATTCCGACCCAGTTAACTGCTGTCGAGGTGAATGTTGTTGTTGTTTTGAATCCAGTTCCAGCAGCCAGTAAGCAGAACTTCAAGTATGATTTTTCTGATTTGGTGGGACGGTTAACCTGGGAGGGAGACGCAGTAACGATGCAGAGGACTTTACGGGATGAGTGGTGATCGCTACTTGTTGGATACGAATGCGATCGTGGCTCTGCTGCAAGGAACTCCCCAACTAATTCAATTACTACAAAACGCTGATTGGATAGCGATTTCAGTTATTAGTCAAATTGAGTTTCTGGCTTTTTCTGGGCTAGGACAAAACGATCGCCAACTTTTTCAGCAGTTTATTCAGCGTGTTGAAGTGATCGATCTGGCAGCAAATGACACAGTTTTGCTTGAGAAAATTATTGAAATTCGTCAACAATTTCGGTTAAAGTTACCCGATGCAATAATTGCGGCAATGGCAATCCAAAATTCTGCAAGTTTGGTAACTGCTGACCAACAATTTGCGAAAGTAACGGCTCTCACGGTAATCAATTGGTAGCGCTAAGACTACAAAATTAAGCGAAGGTTTGATATATAAAGATTTGAGTGTGATGGTGTCCTTTAAATAATTATTGTCATTTTTAAAGAATTCTTGTCAGTTTTCTAAAATTGGAAGAAATTGGCTCAAGCCATTGCTGGAGATGGCTTTGAGCCTTTTATTAATGAAAAACTCTTTTTCGTGTTTTTTAAAGCAAATGATGACATTTTTCTGGAAAATCTTTAAAATAAATGATGTCATTTTTCCATCAACAGATCTTCTTTAGTTTAATCTTACTGCAAGGGGTCGGCGAGTTTTAATACAATGTGTAGCAATTACTACCAAGCGTGAGCTTTTGCTATCTTCTGGAAAGTAGTATGCTTAGTTCGTATCAAAAGCTTAAAAGTTAACCTATTGTTGACGAACTAATAGAAAAGAGCATATTAATATAGTATTGTGAAAAAAATTCTAATCCTCTCAGCAAACCCCAACGACACAAATAGACTGCGCCTAGATGAAGAGGTGCAGAAAATTCAGGCAGGCTTGGAACGCGGCAAAAGATGGAACCAATTTGAAATCATCTCTAAGTTAGCAGTGTGTTCTGAGGACTTACGCCGTGCCCTATTATATCATGAGCCACAAATTGTACATTTTTCTGGTCATGGGAAATGATGACCGTAAAAATTGCATTAATTCAGGAATTTCTAGAGTCGCCGCCTTTTGAGCCATCTTGGAGTAATTTGATTATTTAATATTTTTTACTCACCGATTTTACACTCTTCGTACAAAAATTATAAATATTCAGTTCTTCACTTTCAACACTATACTAATATCCTTGCCAACTCTCCTTCAAAGTCTGCCGGTCGCCTGAAAAACGCTGAGTATTTATACTTCATTCATAGAGCCTATAGTTTTTTACGCTCTCCTCTCACTCACCCAAAATAGTTCTTTTGTACTATTTCTTGAGTTTCAAAATGGCGGTTAGTATTGTATTTTTTTCAAAATGAGAATTGCTGCCGGATTCCTCACCTGACTAGGATTGTATCAATTTGAATTGGACAACAATTCTTTAAAATTGACAATAATTATTTAATGTACAAATGGAGAATAGGAGACTCGAACCCCTGACCTCTGCGGTGCGATCGCAGCACTCTACCAACTGAGCTAATTCCCCGTATAACCTAACCAATCACCGATTATAGCATTTATTCACTTAATTTTGGTGAAAAAACTTCTTGCACCCGTTCAAGTTCCAATTCATTCAGGTAATCAACAGTCCAGTTGCAGCAGCGTTGAAGCATATGGAATGGGTACGTGTGCGCCACACCCACTACCCGGATACCTGCTTTTTTTGCTGCTTGTATACCAGCTAGACTATCTTCAATTACCAGACACTCTTGTGGTGCAAGATTCAAATTGGGATATTGCTTGTTCAGGCGTTCTATTGCCAGTAAATAACCATCCGGTTCTGGTTTACTGGTCGTGATCTCATCACCTGCAACTATAACTTGAAAATATTCAGCTAGTTTACTACGATTGAGTACCAACTCAATTTCGTTGCGAATAGCACCACTAACAACAGCTAAGTGAATGCTGCGCGATCGCAGCTGAAATATCAAGTCCTCTAAACCAGCATACAAAGGCAGTTTTTCGATTTTTTCCAGTTCCGAAGCGTACATGAGTGCTTTTCGTTGTAGCAACTCAGTTAATTGTGTCTGACTAATAACACGACCACGACTTGCAAGCAAATCCTTAAGGCAAGTGCGATCGCTACGTCCTAGACAAATTTTCTTATACTCCCCTGGTTTGAGGGTGAGATTCTCCTCAATCAGAATTTGCTCCGTGAGTTTTTCATGAATTGGCTCATCGTTGATGATGACACCATTAAAATCGAATAAAACTGCCTTTAAACTCATGGCACTATGTCAAACGCTGGAGATGGAAAACCTTGTAAATTATCGTCTGTTTTGACGTCTTTTGACGTAGAGGTGTAATGTCGTGCAGTTCTTTGAGTGCGAGTATCTTCAGCCAAGATTGGTTTAACGGCGCTATTGACTTGACTTATCCACCATACATCTTGGGTTAGCACTTTGGCAAATCCTGCTGCACCCATACTTGCCTCAAGACTGCTAGCAGCATATTCTCGGATATACGGTTCCTCAAAAACATCATTAAGCCAATCTAGCTGGCGCAAAGTCTTTTGGTTCCCATCTAGAATTACAACTTGCCCACCTGGTACTAACAATCTAAAGCTTTCGTGCAAAATTGCTTGACATACATCTGCTGGCGTTTCATGAAATAGCAAAGAAGCAGTCACCAAATCAAAGGAAGCACTACTGAACTCGGTTTGCTCAGCATTTCCATGTCGCCAACTTATATCTAACCCAGCATTTTGGGCTTTGTGTTCTGCCCTTACTAACATGTAAGCCGATAAATCCAGACCAATAACATCAGCATCAGGGAAAGCCTGCTTTAACATTAACGTTGTAGAACCTGTGCCACAACCTAAATCTAGTATACGCCGTGGCTTTACCTTAATAGCAGAAATTAAAGCCTGACGCACCAAGGTTTCATTAGGTGGGAGAACGTATTGAGTAATTGGATCGTAGCTAACCGCAGCACCTGGGTTGAGATATCCACGCTCTATTCCATGAAAGTTTTGGCTAGTATAGTATTCAGGTATAACAACATCAGCACGACGGAAGCGAGTACTCTCTTTTTCCCAATCTACACTATCTGCGTAACGCCGCAAAGAGTCTTCATCAATCAAAAGACGCACCACAGGGGATAAAAAACGTTCCCAATATGTATCCTGACGAACTGGCATAGAATTTTGTCAGCCTGGTTTTTGAAGTTTTGTTATTCTTTACAAATTTTAATTTATGTTTCACCCATTTGTCGTTCCTTGTGAATTGGCAACTTGACATTAACTCAACAACTGTGTTACACATATAATACAAAATGTTTCCTGTTTATAGTCATGCAAAATTAAAATTGCAAAAACATCTATACCAGATGATATTTAAATAATTACCAGGAAAGGGGTGATTGCAAGAGCAAGCTAACGCTCCTGTGAATTACATATTTTTACAAATCTACAATTACAAAATTATGCCATACGAAGAGTTAACAGTTTCAACACCATCGCCCATCTTGTCTTGGGCGAATCACCCCTTGGGTTCAGAAGAAATCAAAATGGCAAAGAATGTAGCATCATTGCCATTTGTATTTAAGCATGTAGCATTAATGCCAGACGTTCACTTAGGCAAAGGAGCCTTGGTAGGATCTGTCATTGCGACAAAAGAAGCAATAATTCCTGCTGCGATCGGTGTGGATATTGGTTGCTTTGTAGGAGAGACACTTGTCCCTCTAGCTGATGGCAAATACTACCCAATCCAAGAGTTAGCAAATCGTGATGAGGAATTTATTGTCTACGCTTGCAACTCAAGAGGAAAAATTGTAGCAGCTAAAGCAACTGCTAGGTTGACTAGACGAAATGCCCCATTGGTAAAAGTCATTCTGGATAACGATGAGCAAATTATCTGTACTCCGGATCACCAATTTATGCTACGGGATGGAACTTATCAAGAAGCTCAACATCTTCAACCTGAGAGATCTTTAATGCCGTTTTACTCTCAAGTTGATAAAGATGGATATACTTTAATTGCCCAACCTTACTCAGGTAAATTTAATCACAAACTTGTAGCTGTCCTGCCGCTAGACTATACGCAAGATGTCTATTGTCTTACAGTACCGCAGTATCATAACTTTGCCTTAAAAGCTGGTGTTTTTGTTCACAACTGTGGAATGAGCGCCATTAAAATGCCATTTAACGGCGATAAACTAGAAGGTAAGCTGAAAAAAATCCGTTTAGATATTGAAGCGGCAATTCCTACTGGTTTCAACGAGAATAAAGACGTTGAAAAAGCTGCTACTAACTGGCAGCGCTGGCGTGATTTCCAAGACTTGCATCGCGGGGTGCAAGATTTGCAAGGGAAAGCGATGAAACAAATGGGTTCTCTCGGCGGAGGTAATCATTTTTTAGAGGTTTGCCTTGATACAGAGAACCAAGTTTGGCTGATGCTACATTCAGGTTCCCGTAACATCGGCAATAATCTCGCTCAATGCCACATTAACACAGCCAAAGAATTGCTAAAGATGGCTGCTAATAAATTGCCTGATCCTGATTTAGCCTACTTTGTTGCTGGTACACCTGAATTTCAGGCATACTGGCGCGATTTACAATGGGCGCAGGATTATGCGCGTTTTAATCGTGAGGTGATGATGGCACGCTTTAAGCGTATCGTCGAGCAGCATGTAGCGGGTGGTAAACCGACTAAGCCATTACTAGAAGTGAATTGCCATCACAACTACGCCGAAAAGGAGGTGCATTTTGGCGAAGAGGTATACGTAACCCGTAAAGGTGCTGTACGCGCAACAGAACAAGACTATGGGATAATCCCTGGTTCAATGGGAGCAAAATCCTATATTGTTAAAGGAAAAGGTAGTGCTAATAGCTTTTGCTCTTGCTCTCACGGAGCAGGTCGTTTGCTGTCTCGGAATAAGGCGAAAAATGTTTACACACTTGACGATCTGATTGAACAAACAAAAGGTGTAGAGTGTCGTAAAGATTCAAGCGTTTTGGATGAAATTCCAGGCGCATACAAGCCGATAGATGAGGTTATGAACAGCCAATCTGACCTCGTTGAAATTGTGGCGACGCTTAAGCAAGTGGTTTGCGTTAAAGGATAAATCCATTTATCCTAACAATCCTAGCAATGAAATTAGATCATTATTAGTTTGACTGCGTTAACGATGGCACTTAAAAAGATTGACGTAAGCATTGCTTATGCAATCTGGTCTGGTCTAGGAACTTCTCTGATTGCTGTCATAGGTATTTTTTGGTTTAAAGAACCGGTAAATGTACTGAAAATAATGTCTATTTCACTTGTCATTATCGGCGTGATTGGTTTAAACCTTAGTGCCAGAACTCCTTAGCACAGCAGACATTAAAGTACAAACAAGAATGTGTTGACTTTCTAGACGACTCACGCGTGTTCAATGAGAGAACTTGAACGAATTAATTTTGTAGTAATACGAGAAGTATTGAATTGAGGAGGTGACAAGAAACCCGAGTCAATAAAGTAAGAGAAGTAATTATTCAGTAGTTTATTATCCACAGGTGGGCAGGTAATATTACTGCCGACTAACCCACTAACTGTATTGAAAGTATCAAATTGCAGAGATTTTGGTTGAAAATAAAGTTCAGGAATTGACTGTTGTTGCGGTGGAAGCTTTTCCTCTAAGAAAGATAAGAAGGGATATAAAGCATTTTCTGGCATATTTGGCACAAGAAACATCACTTGAGAAAGCCAATCTTCAAAGGGAATTTGTTGAATTGAATAGCCAAAATTATGCATCCAGTTCACAAAGTGATGCCATGAGATAGATTGAGGATTAGAAATGTGAAATACTCTCTTATTGAGAGATTTTTGTCTTGATAAATAAACAAGTGCACAGCTGATATAATCAACAGGTACAATATCTACTGGCATATTCCAATCGGGTGCTAGCCCTAGTTGAATACAACCTTTGATCAGGCTGCGGAAAAAGTCGGGGCGGTTACAAATTCCTGTTTTGCTGTGTCCTTCTATCCAAGTAGGACGATAGATAGTTGTGGGAATTCCTCGCTCATGAGCAAGCGTAACTAATTTTTCCGCCACCCATTTGCTTTGTGTGTAACCGTAGAGACCATGCGGGCGATCAGCTTCCTGTTCTGGGATGACTTGCTTTTCAGTATAGGCAGTTGGTGAAAAAACGCCAACAGTAGAGACGAAATGAGTGGGTTTAATCTTTGTTTGACTTGCCAATCTCAAGACTTCTTGTGTACCTAAAACATTCGGGGCTTTTAGCATAGAGTATGAATAAACAAAGTTAACTAATGCACCGTTATGGTAGATGATATCAATAGTCTCTGCTAAAGTTTGAAATTGTTCAGACTGCAATCCTAAAAGCGGCAGTGATAAATCGCCAATAACAGGAATAATTCTGGAACTTCTGTTTTGATCGCAAAGCTTGTAAGATTCCAGTATGCTTTTGATGCGTTGGTTAGCTTCTTGAACATCAGCAGCCTTGACCAAGCAATAAACTTTTGCCTGAGTTTGCTCAAGTAATTCGTGAAGCAAGAAAGCTCCTAAAAAGCCTGTTGCACCAGTTAACAAAACATTGAGTGGCTCAAAGACTAATTCAAGCGGTGCAGCTTGATGAGAGTTAATTGTTGGATCTAAAATAGCTTCAGCTTGTAGATCAAGGTAGGGATGAATGGTCGCTGCTCCGTGATCTCCGGCTTTTATTACTGCAATGATTTTAGCCAGTTCTGCAATGGTGGGATTTGTGAAAATGCTTTGTAGTGACAACTTTATCTGGAAGGTTTTTTGGATCTGGAAAAGCATCCGAGTTAATAGCAGAGAGTGTCCTCCTAAGTCAAACAAGTTGTCATAAATTCCAACTTGTTCCAGTCCCAAAATTTGAGTTGCGATTTCAACTAATTGCTGTTCAACAGCATTACGAGGTGGAACAAAATCTTCCTCTAAACTAGCCCTAAATTTGTTTGGTGCAGGTAATGCTCGGCGATCTACCTTGCCATTTGGTGTCAGTGGTAGGGAGTTTATGACAACAAAGGCAGCAGGGATCATGTATTCAGGTAGTTTCTCTTTGAGAAAAGTACGCAGTTGCGGTATTAGATTGAAGGGATTAACTATCTGTTCATCTTTAAGACAAAGATAGGCAACCAAGTGCTTTTCACCTGGTTGATCCTCGCAAACTATAACAACCGTTTCCTTAACACCAGGATATTGACTAAGTACAGTTTCAATTTCTCCTAGCTCAATACGGTAGCCACGAATCTTGACTTGTTGATCTATCCTTCCTAAATACTCAATATTGCCATCGGCACGATATTTCGCTAAATCCCCAGTTTTATATAAGCGCTGGCACTTTTGAAAAGGACTAACAATAAATCTTTGTGCTGTTAACTCAGGAGAGTTGAAATATCCTCTTGCAAGACTGACACCACCAACATAGAGCTCACCAGCAACCCCAATAGGTACAGGCTTTAACTGTGAATCCAACAGATGTATTTGGCTATTAGCAATTGGACGACCAATTGGTGGCAATGCTAGCCAATAAGAAGGGGAACCACTTAAGGTAAAAGCTGTAACTACATGAGTTTCAGATGGTCCATAGTGATTGTGTAAACAACATTTAGGTAACTGACTAAATAAATGTGCGATCGCTGTAGTAATGCGTAATTGTTCCCCAGCAGTAATCACCTCACGCAAACTAGTAGGGATGATACTTTCCATTTGCGCGACTTCTGCTAGCTGTTGCAGAGCCACAAATGGTAGAAACAGCCTCTCAATTCTCATTTGGTTGAGAAATTGCAGCAGGGCTATCGGATCACGACGGGTTTGTTCAGGAATCAAGACGAGTGTGCCACCTGTGGTGAGAGTAGCAAAGATTTCTTGGAAGGAAACATCAAAGCTAATTGGAGTATATTGAAGTGTTCTGGCGGTAAAATCTACCGTTGAGTTTTGCCACTGCCAAGTAATTAAGTTGACAAGCGGACGGTGAGGCATTGCCACACCTTTAGGTTTACCAGTTGAGCCAGATGTGTAAATTACATAGGCAAGGTTGTCACAAGTAACTTCACTTTGGAGATTATTCCTGGGATTTTGAGCGATCGCTTCCCACACAGAGTCTATGTAAACTATCCGTGCGCTATGTGTTGGTAGCTTTTCGATAAGATTCTGCTCTACCAATACCAGCGATGCTTGTGAATTGTTGAGCATAAATGCTAAACGTTCTTGAGGATAAGCTGGATCAAGTGGTACATAAGCTCCGCCTGCTTTGAGAATTGCTAAAAGCCCGATAACCATCTGGGGTGAGCGGTCAACGCAAATACCAACAACAACTTCTGATTTAACACCAAGGGTTTGCAAGTAATGTGCTAGTTGATTTGCTTGCTGATTTAACTCTCGGTAAGTTAAGTGCTGTCGTGCAAATTCGATGGCGATCACATCTGGTGTTTGTTCCGCTTGAGCTTCAAACAGGTGGTGAATACATTGTTGAGGAAAATCTCCTTGGGTCTGATTCCATGTATTGATCTGTTGTTGTTCGGCTATGTTTAACAAGCAAATGTTTGAAACTTTCACATCTGGGTTGACGATGATATCCTCCAATAGCTTTTGGAAATGCCCAGCCATGCGGGTGATCGTAGCGGGGGCAAACAAGTCAGTACTATACTCGAAGTAACCTACTAAACCAGTTGGTGTTTCGGTTAATTCCAAAAACAAATCAAATTTAGCGGTTTTGTTATCAACACTTAAGTGAGTTAAAACTAAACCTGGTACTTCCCAAGAGGATGTTGGAGTATTTTGCAAGTTAAATACGACTTGAACAAGCGGGTTATGGTTGAGAGCGCGTTCAGGTTGTAATGCCTGCACCAGTTCCTCAAATGGTAAGTCTTGATGAGCATAAGCTGCTAAAGTCACTTCTCGTACCCGTTCTAGCAGCTGCCGAAAACTAGGTAACCCTGACAAGTCAGTTCGGAGTACGACAGTGTTGGCAAAAAATCCTAGGATTTCTTCTAGTTCAGGGTGATGGCGATTGGCAACAAGCGATCCAACAGCAATATCGTCTTGTCCGGTGTAATGAAATAGTAGTGTTTGGAAGGCGGCTAGCAGCGTCATAAATAAGGTAACCCCTTCTCGACGGCTCAAGTCCTTCAATTGTTTGCTTAAAGATTCGGATAAACATAGGAAGTGGCGTGTCCCTTCATAAGTTGAGACTGGTGGTCGAGGGAAGTCTGTTTGTAACGGCAGGATGGGCGGTAAATTACATAACTGCTGCTGCCAATAAGCAAGCTGACTTTCTCGCAGTTCGCCGTGTAATGACTGTCGTTGCCAAACTGCAAAATCAGCATACTGAATCTTTAAATCTGATAAGGGAGAAGTCTGTCCTAATGCAAAGGCAGTGTAGAGAGTCGCCAGTTCTTGCAACAAGATGTTAATTGACCAACCATCACAGACAATATGATGCAAGTTGATGGCAAGAAAATACTCCGTTTCACTCAGCTTAAAAAGTGCAGCACGCAGCATAAGATCTTCGGATAAATCAAAGGAGCGTCTAGCCTCTTGGATAATTAATTCCCAGGCTTGGCTTTTTCGCGTAGTTGAATCTATTAAAGGTAGTTTAAAGATTGGAGATGGATGGATCACTTGTCGAGGTTGCCCATCCACAGCTTTAAAGGTAGTACGTAAGATTTCATGACGATTAATAATTTCTTGGAAAGTTTGTTCCAAAGCTTGAACATTCAAAAAACCATCGAGGTGAAAAGCTTGTGAGACGTTATAGAAGGGATGATTTGGTACTAACTGATTTAGAAACCACAATGACTCCTGTACTGATGCCAAGGGTAAGTTAGCGTCCCGTCTGACTGGTTGGATAGGGGGAAACTGTATACTTTTTATCTGTTGTTGATCTGTTTCTATCAGCTTTGCAAGCTCAGCGATCGTTAGTGATTCCAATAGACAGCGTAAAGGCAACTCAATCTGGAAAACATTGCGGATACGGGAAATAACTTGAGTTGCCACAAGTGAATCTCCTCCTAGATGTAAAAAAGAATCATAAATTCCCACTTGCGTTAAGCCAAGAATTTCACACCAAATATTTGCTAAAGCTATTTCTGTAGGAGTTTTAGGGGCAACCAAATTCTCGTGTTGAGTTCCATAACTTGGTAAAGGTAGAGCTTTGCGGTCAACTTTACCACTAGGAGTTAATGGCAGTTCGTCTAGTAATATGATTGCGCTCGGAACCATATACTCTGGTAGTTGCGCTCGCAAAAATTCACGCAATTCACTCATGGAAGTAGCAGACATTATTGCGTCTGCAATCACATAAGCAACTAAGCGCTGTTTACCATGTGAATCATTTTGACCAACTACTACTGCCTGCCGTACTTGAGAATGATGTTCAAGTATAGTTTCAATTTCTCCTGGCTCAACGCGGTAGCCACGAATTTTGAGTTGTTGATCTATCCTTCCTAAATACTCAATATTGCCATCAGCACGATATTTTGCTAAATCCCCAGTTTTATAGAGGCGGTCAGAATTAAAAGATTGATCTTTTGCTCCTGTACTCTGACCGAAGGGATTGGGAATAAATCGTTCGTTTGTTAAGTCTACACGATTAAGATAGCCTCTCGCGAGACTGACACCACCAACATAGAGCTCACCAGCAACCCCAATAGGTACAGGCTTTAACTGTGAATCCAACAGATGTATTTGGCTATTAGCAATTGGACGACCAATTGGTGGCAATGCTAGCCAATAAGAAGGGGAACCACTTAAGGTAAAAGCTGTAACTACATGAGTTTCAGATGGTCCATAGTGATTGTGTAAACAACATTTAGGTAACTGACTAAATAAATGTGCGATCGCTGTAGTAATGCGTAATTGTTCCCCAGCAGTAATCACCTCACGCAAACTAGTAGGGATGATACTTTCCATTTGCGCGACTTCTGCTAGCTGTTGCAGAGCCACAAATGGTAGAAACAGCCTCTCAATTCTCATTTGGTTGAGAAATTGCAGCAGGGCTATCGGATCACGACGGGTTTGTTCAGGAATCAAGACGAGTGTGCCACCTGTGGTGAGAGTAGCAAAGATTTCTTGGAAGGAAACATCAAAGCTAATTGGAGTATATTGAAGTGTTCTGGCGGTAAAATCTACCGTTGAGTTTTGCCACTGCCAAGTAATTAAGTTGACAAGCGGACGGTGAGGCATTGCTACACCTTTAGGTTTACCAGTTGAGCCAGATGTGTAAATTACATAGGCAAGGTTGTCAGGTTTTATTTCACTAACAGGATTATCCACAGACTGTTGGGCTATGGTTTCCCAGTCGCTATCTATATAAACACTATGTACCTGATATTGAGGTTGAGGAACAGAAACTGATAAATGCTGTTGGGTGAGGACGATAGGAAGTTGAGTATCTTCGATAATCGACGCTAAACGGTCTCGAGGATATTTAGGATCAAGTGGGATATATGCTCCACCAGCTTTCATTATGGCTAGCAAGGCGATCAACATTAAGAGCGATCTCTCGACGCAAACCCCAACTAAAGTTTCTGGTTTCACTCCTAGAATTCTCAGGTAATGTGCTAATTGATTAGCCTTCTGATTGAGTTCTTTATATGTTAATTGTTGATTTTGAAAAATCGCTGCTACAGCATCAGGGGTTTGTGAGACCTGAAATTCTACCAATTGGTGAATACAAATCATTTTGAGATCATCAATCATATGTTTTTTCATAGAAGTAAATGTACAGTTGAAGAGCTATATACTGTTTATATGGTTATAAACTCAAAGGGTTCTAGCCAGGGCAAACGCATTAAAATGTGTAAAAAACAGACTTGACAAAAACATACTTATGTGTGTTTAGAAACTGGGGAATAAATTAGGCGATCGCGTTGCCGCCAGATGAAGGAGAAAAACGGTGTAATA
>JAESFG010000435.1_pt1 | contig 37734 bp, 32 predicted proteins | sample 9269371 | NCBI WGS metagenome assembly JAESFG01 (sample SAMN14506227, study PRJNA617093) | algae metagenome | isolation source: Aetokthonos hydrillicola CCALA 1050 (B3-Florida) and co-occurring... | place: USA: South Carolina | collected 2013-01-01 | reverse complement strand
TTTACTTGTTTAGTTTCAGGGTTAATTAAAATATTAGTTGGCTTAATATCCTTATGAATAATCCCATGCTGCATGAGATAATGTAATGTATTAGCAAGCGCGATCGCTACTTGTAAAAATTCATCTAAAACCCCAACACGATTATGGTGGTTGAAATACTCCTTGAGAGAAATCCCTCGGAAGTCTTCCATCACTAGTGCGTAGCCGTTTTGGTACGGTTCCAGCCTATAAGCTTTAATGATTCCAGGATAGTCGAGATTTTTAGCAATGGTGTATTGATTACGAAATTGTACTAGTTCACTGAAACTCGGATAAGGATTTTTCAGCAGTTTAATAACTACAGGTAATGAATCAGCTTGCCGAACACCGCGATAAACTATGGTTCTAAAACCGTTATATAGCTTTTCTCTCAGATCATATCCTGGAATATTTACTAAACTCATTTTACTAGAATCTCTTGAAAATTTCCGGTTTTATTGTTCCCAATTTTTTATTTAATACAACAATATATGGGTTACTTCATTATTTTCTCTTGCATATCACATAAAACTTAATCATGTATGGCGTAGAGATTCTTAATTAACAGTAATAGTTAGAGATTTAGTGAATTAAAGAATTGGTAAAGAGACGAGAAATTCTGTTCCCTGATCAAGGGTAGAATTGACAGTGAGGGTTCCATTATGTCTACCCGTGATAATTTGTTGCGCGATAGCCAAGCCTAAACCAGTCCCTTTTCCTACAGGTTTAGTGGTAAATAAATGGTCAAAGATTTTTTGCTTAACTTGCTCATCCATACCAACTCCATTATCAGCAATCTTGACTTGAACCTGATTATTGCTGATAACGGTGGTGATGGTAATCTGGTTAGGGTTTGCTTGAATCTCCTCAAAACTGCGTCCAGCGTTTGATTCATCTAATGCGTCAATAGCATTAGCAAGAATATTCATAAAGACTTGATTTAATTGTCCAGGGAAACATTCTATTTCTGGTAAATCACCGTAGCTTGTATTGACTTGGATTGCTGGGCGTTGTTCGTTGGCTTTCAGGCGATGCTTGAGAATGAGAATTGTGCTATCAATACCAGAGTGGATATTGAATGGGACTTTATAATCTTTGTCCTGACGAGAGAAAGTACGAAGACTGGTGCTAATGTTGGTTAGGCGATCGCACGCCATATTCATAGAATCGATCATCTTCGGCAAATCCTCTAAGCTATACTCCAAATCAATTTCAGTTGCATGGTCAATAATTTCACGACTTGGACTGGGCAGAGATTTTTGATAGAGTTCCAAGTGTTCAAAAATATCTGTAATTATAGGTTTAGCTTGCTGAAGACTAGCAGCAATAAAGCCCAAAGGATTATTCATTTCATGAGCAACACCTGCAACTAAATTACCTAAAGCAGACATTTTCTCACTTTGGACAATTTGTAATTGAGCTTGTTGCAAATCTTGTAATGCTTGTTTTGCTTGCTGATAAAGCCGAGCATTTAAGAGTGAGATTGCAGCTTGGGACGAAAGTAGGTTGATAACTTGTAGGCGTTGAGGAGTAAAAACACCACTTGTGAACTGATTTTCTAGGTAAAGAATCCCTACCAAATTTCCCTGGTTAATAATAGGTATACACAAGGCACTTTGGGGTTGATGTCGCAGCATATATTCCCCAATCACACCAGGTATATCTGTTTGACAATTGTCTATAGTGATAGTTTCTTGAGTATTCTTAACGTAGTTGATAATTGTGCTGGGAATATCTTGACAATTGTCTATTAGTTGTGAGACAAAAATCGTCTCAATAGAAGTTTGAGAATTGGACTGTTGATTAATCAGCGTAATAGCCTTCACCTGCCAGGTATCTTCCTGTGGAAGAATGAGAACAGATTTTTTAGCACCAGAGTTTTCTAGGATAATACGGGAGAGGTTAGCAATAAGTTGATCTAATTCCAGAGAACTGGAAATTGCCTGAGCAGCTTTTAGTACACTTGTAAAATCTAGAATATCGGAAATATTGGTGGTACCAGAGGTAGTTGTAGTAGTTGATGAGGAAATTGAACGACTAATAGTCTCTATAGGGTTGAGGTTGCGTCGTTGCTGTTGCAGAATTGGGTGCAGTAGTTGGGGGTACCTTTTTTCTAAGTCTCTAACTTTAGCGAGTGCACCCCAGCGAGCGTAGCAGTAATAAGCGTCTTCTATGTATGCTTTGGCAACTTTTGGTTTGCCCCAGTCAAGGTAAAATCTAGCTGCCAACTCGTTTGCTAAGGCTTCTTCCTGAATGTAACCGTTTTCTTGGGCAAGAGCAATGGCTTTTTCATAAAATTCCATTGCGGCTGAATTTTGTCCTAAGATCCGATTTTTTTCGGCTTCTACTAACTTGAATCTATGCAGATTATTCATAGGGGCATAATTTGCCCACTGTTGCATGGTGTTCTGATTTTCGGCTACTTTCTCTAAAATTCTCTGTTGTTCTTCAATTGAGGACTTAGGAAATAAACCCAATTGCAGCAGTGAATCATAAAAATTCTGCAATGCAATACCTGGCGATGCATATACTGAACCAGAATGCTGTTTTGCTTTGACAACACATTCGGCTGCCAAATCTAGTTCCCCAAACAGATAACAAAGGATCAATTTGTTGAAAAACAAATGCCATAAAGCAGTACCATCATTAGTTTGTTCGTGTAATGCCAGCATTGTTCTTTCATCATACGCTGAGCCGACTAATTCCCAAGGAATAGTTCCAGAGCCTCTTAAATTCAAGACCACTTGTTGGTAAATATTATTGTAATTAAGAGCGTTTCTTTGGTTGATTTTTTCTAGTACTGCCGTATAAATCTCTAATTGATCAGCTAATGTAGTTAATTCTTCACCAGCAAAATAAGCGTTTATGCAATAAATATTGGCAGCAGAACCAGTAATGCCTAAATCCCCAGTATCTAACCCTGTAGTGTAGGCTTGTAGTATTGGTTTGGACACTGCTGTAAGAGGTTCTTTCCAGTGGATGATAAAAGAATAAACTAGAAACAGGACTATTGCTTCGTCTTCTCGCGCTTGAAACTTGGACAATAATTGCAGCGCTAATTGACCAAATTCATAACCTGTTGAGATACTATCTACCTGACCACAAAGCATGAGTCCATACTGTGAGTAAGCAACCGCAGAGCCGAAAGTATTTCCGTACCTGACACAAAGACTCACCTGCTTAAGCACAACCAAGCGATGGAGTTCTGGTTTTGCTAAATAAGCAGGCATATTTAACTTGACTAAAACCCGCAAGGCTGCACGTAATTGTGGATCTTCCATTTCTGGTAGATTAACCAACTCAGCTACTGCTTTGCCTCCTAAGATAGTCTGAGTTTCTTGCATAGCCACAAGAAAATCTAAGAGCGTTGGTTCCTCTGGAAATTCAATCCCTATCGGCTGCAAAAATTGGAGCGCTGTATCAATAGCTGCCAAGAAATTTCCTTGGACTGCGTAAGCTTCAATTTTTACTTCATAGACTTTGACTGTATCAATTAGAACTTTTGCATTGTGTAAAACCTCTTGGGCAAAACTTTCCATTTCATCGAGTTTGCCACATAGATAACTAGCTTCGCTGGCTTCGGTATACAAGTTAATCGTCAAATTATAATCAGATTCCCAAGGGTTTGATGGTAGTAGTTGGATACCTGTTTTCAGGTAAGCAAGTGCAGAACTATACGCTGTTGAAACTTTTGCTTTTTTACCAGCTATGAGATTTAAGCAGGAGATTTCATGGCGTTCTTTTGCTTGTTGGAATTGTTCCAACCCGATATTTAGCTGATTGACAATCCCAAAAATTTGATTCTCTAACTCAGCTTCAGGAGTGTTTTGCCATAGTAACCGACCAATTTTGACATGAGTCGCCTGTTTTTGCTCTTCTGGAATTAAAGAATATGCAGCTTGTTGAACTCTGTCATGCAGGAATTTATATCCCACAGTATGACCAATTTCCTGATTTATCGCTTGATTTTCTTCACCTACATAAAACTTATAAACTTTACTAATTGGCAAAATTAATCCAGATTGTAAAGCTTTCCACAATGTAGTCGCAGTTTCACCTTGCGATTGTTCACTAACAATTGCTAAAGTAGCCAAGTCAAACTGATTCCCAATACAAGCTGCCAAGTTTAATGCTTTCTGAGTTGCTGCACCCAGTTTCTCTAACTGTTGCGCCATAAACTCTACTACATCATCTGTCAATGCTAGTTGCTTGATTTGGGCAATATCACACTGCCAATGTCCTACTTGAAAATTAAATTGAATATAATTATCCTCATGCAGTGCTTTGAGAAACTGGGTTGCGAAGAAAGGATTTCCTTCTGTTTTTTGATATACCTCTTGTGTCAAGAGTTGAGCCATTTCTAGTTGACAATTGAGGGTATCTGCTACCAACTGATTCACAGTTTCCATTGATAGCGGACTGAGTGTGATTGTATTGACTCCTGCTCCTGCTTTGGCTATCTCATTTAATGTCAGTATCAGGGGATGTCCTGGGAAAACTTCATTATCTCGGTACGCCCCTATCAGGAATAAGTAACCCTTGTCGGATTCATCGATGAGCAGTTGCATCAGCTTCAATGAAGCTGAATCTGCCCACTGCAAGTCATCTAAAAATATTACTAAGGGATGTTCTTTTGTTGTAAATACTTGAATAAATTTTTGGAAGAACAGATTAAATCGGTTTTCTGCTGCTATCCCGGATAGTTCACTAGCAGGGGGTTGGGAACCAATAATTTGTTCTAATTCTGGTATTACCTGAATAATTACTTGAGCATTTTCACCCAAGGCTGTTAGGATTTTATCGCGCCACTGCTGTAATTTTATATCATCTTCAGCTAGTAGTTGCCCCATCAAATCGCGGAATGCTTGCACAAAAGCAGAAAAAGGAATATTTCGATTAAATTGGTCATATTTGCCTTTGATAAAGTAACCCCTTCGTTTCACAATTGGCTTGTGGACTTCGTTAACTACAGCCGTTTTCCCAATTCCAGAAAAACCAGTGACTAACATTAATTCAATGTTTCCTTGCGCGACTTTCTCAAAAGCTGCTAATAGTTGCTTGACTTCTTGTTCTCTACCGTATAATTTTTCTGGAATGACAAACCGTGCACACACGTCCCGCTTTGCAATTGTAAAACTCTCTATTTTGCTTGTTTCTTTTAATTGCACCCAGCACTTTTGTAGATCATACTTTAAACCCAATGCACTCTGATAGCGCTCTGATGGATTCTTCGCCATCAACTTGCTGACTATTTCTGAGATAACGCTGGGAATATTTGGATTAATTTCATGTACTAATGGTGCATTTTTCGCAATATGAGAATGTACCAATTCCATCGCGTCTTCTGAAGGAAATGGTAATTCTTTTGTCAATAATTCGTAAAAAGTAACACCTAAAGAATAAAAATCTGTCCGATAGTCAATCCCGCGATTTATCCTTCCTGTTTGTTCTGGTGAAATATACGCAAGTGTTCCTTCTAATATATTAGGGCTGATTAAAGTTTGTGTCTCTCTTGGCAGTAATGATGCTATACTAAAGTCGATTAATTTTACTTGTTTAGTTTCAGGGTTAATTAAAATATTGGCAGGTTTAATATCCTTATGGATAACTCCATGCTGCATTAAATAGTCTAATGTACTAGCAAGCGCGATCGCTATTGGTAAAAATTCATCTAGAATCCCAACACGATCATGGTGAGTGAAATAATCCTTGAGAGAAATCCCCCCGAAATCTTCCATCACTAAGGCATAGCCATTTTGGTATGCTTCCAGGCTATAAGCTTTAATGATTCCAGGATAGTCGAGATTTTTGGTAATCGTGTATTGATTGCGAAATTGTACTAATTCATTGAAACTGGGATAAGCATTTTTCAGCAGTTTAATAACTACAGGTAACGAATCAGTTTGCCGAATACAGCGATAAACTACGGTTCTAAAACCGTCATAGATCTGTCTGCCCAGATGATATCCCGCAATACTTACTACATCCATGATCCTACTATCTCTTCAAGCCTTCTAGATTTATTGTTCCCAAAATCTTTTATGACGAACCTGTAGTAAGCGCTACCAAGCAGCGTCTTTAATTCTGTAAGAACATTATAATAGTAGTCTGTTGATTAGTAATCACTCAAAACAACTGCGCACGAATAACAAAGCAATGCAAATACCCCGCTTGCACCCAGACACAATTGAAGAAGTTATACAACGGGCTGATATTCATGATGTCGTCTCGGAACATGTTGTTTTACGCAAGCGCGGTAAAGACTATTTGGGTTTGTGTCCCTTCCACTCAGAAAAAACACCCAGTTTTAGTGTGAGCCAAACCAAGCAAATGTATTACTGCTTTGGCTGTCAGGCTGGAGGAAATGCAATTAAGTTTCTTATGGACTTGGAGAAACGCTCTTTTGCTGAAGTGGTATTAGATTTAGCACGGCGTTACCAAGTTTCGCTTAAAACCCTCGAACCTGAGCAAAGACAAGAATTACAACGTCAAATGTCTATGCGAGAGCAACTTTATGAGGTTCTCGCTTCTGCGGCGCAGTTTTATCAACATGCTCTTAGGCATAGTGTAGATAAAGCAATGGTATATCTGCAACAAAAGCGCCAACTAAAGGAAGAAATTATTCAGCAGTTTGGTATAGGGTATGCTCCGCCAGGTTGGGAGGCTCTTTATCGTTATCTTGTAGATGATAAGCGCTATCCAGCAACACTGGTGGAGAAAGCTGGTTTGATTAAACCACGGAAAGAAACCAGTGGTTATTATGATGTGTTTCGCGATCGCGTAATGATTCCCATTCATGACGTGCTAGGGCGAGTTATTGCTTTTGGTGGTAGAACTTTGGGTGATGAACAGCCAAAGTATCTCAACTCACCAGAAACTGATGTTTTTCTCAAGGGGAAGACTTTATTCGCTCTCGACAAAGCTAAAGCTGCTATTTCCCAGCGAGATCAAGCTGTGGTTGTAGAAGGATATTTTGACGCGATCGCTCTCCACTCAGTAGGTATTCCCAATGTTGTCGCGTCTCTTGGTACTGCTCTGAGTATAGAACAAGTCAGGCAGGTATTGCGATACACTGATTCTAAACAACTCATACTTAACTTTGACGCCGATAAAGCTGGAGTTATAGCAGCAGAAAGAGCAATAGGAGAAGTGGCTGAACTCGCATATAAAGGAGAAGTTCAGCTAAAAATTCTTAACCTACCAGATGGCAAAGACGCTGACGAATACCTGCAAGCACACCAGCCGCAAGACTATCAACAACTCTTGACAGATTCTCCTCTCTGGCTTGACTGGCAAATTCAACAAATTACAAAAGATCGTGACTTAAAACAAGCAACTGATTTCCAGCAAGTGTCTCAGCAGATCGTAAAATTGCTGAAAAATATTAATAATATTGATACTCGCGACTATTATATTGATCGCTGTGCTGAAATACTATGTTTTGGGGATAGCAGGCTTAAACCGTTACGAGTCGAAAACCTGTTAACTCAGATAGCTCCTAGTGCTATCCAGCGTAAGCCCGTAGCAGTAAAAGAGAGTCCTAAAAAGGAAGTTACTCCCCAATCTGAAGGTAGTCTTTTAGAAGTTGCTGAGGCTTTGGTGTTACGAATTTATTTGCACTATCCGCACCATCGTCAAACAATAATTGAGGCGTTGGATGAACGAGATTTGCAATTTAGCCTCTCGCACCACCGATTTTTGTGGCAACAAATCGTTGATATTCCACCAGAAATTCAGGATGATTTGATCTCGACTGTCCAAAACCGATGTCTAGAGTTTCCAGATGATATTAAGTTGGTGTCCCATTTATTTCATTTAAACGAGAAAACCCAGAAGGAAATACGCTCACATCACGAGAAATGGATTCAAGCTGCGATCGCTTGTATGGAACGAGTGCTTATAGAGAAGCGTTATCGTCACTTCCTAGAACTATGGGAGCAAACAGATCCAGAAACTGAACCAGAAAGATACCGCTCATATTATGATGCTTTCTATAAAGAGAAAATGCGACTCCAGGAACTAGACCGTCAACGAAACTTTACCATTAGCGATTTTTTGTAACATCATAGTTAACGAGGAAGAACATCATCCAAGCGAAGTTGGAGACGAGGCAGAAGCGGCGAATTAATTTTCTGGTTTAGTCGATACTGTTGCTGAGTATAAGTGTCTTCAATCAACTGGCAGACAGTGAAAGTTGGTTGTTTCGGTTTACCGATAAACGCTACACCACCCAATCCTCGATAATCTACGATCCAATATTCAGGGATACCCAACAGAGCATATTCCTCAACCTTTCGAGCGTAATCCGTTTCCCAATTGGTGCTAACAACCTCAACTACCAATTTTACAGAACGTCCCAGCGTAATTACTGGTTCTTTTTCCCAAAGAGGTTCACGCTCAAGAACAGTTTCATCAAGAACTACAATATCAGGACGGCGAGCTGTAGCAGAATCTATAAAGGGGTAAATTAAACAAGTACGAGGAATAAACCACGGAAGTTCTTCTGCTACAAGATGGCTCCCTATTCTAGTTGCTAGCTTACCACTCACCGTTTCATGAGGACCAGTCGGTTCCATGTCAATTAGTTCTCCATCCGCCAGTTCATACCGTGGATTATCCCCGTATTGAGCAACAAAATCTTCTTTGGTGAGTGTTGTTTGGGAAATATATGTCATTAGTGAATTCTACCTCCCACGTTGTAGTTACCTATATATATTTTAATGAAGATAAATTCTGACATATTCAACGAATGCTACTCTTGATCACCAATGGTCCTGCTGGGTATCGATTGTCAATTGAAGATTCTATCGTTACGATAAAACCTGAGACTCCTGCATCATAGAAATCAGCGGGCATAGAAAACTTTTCTATAAACTTACCCCGTGGGTGAGACTTAAGCTGTCCGCAAGGTATTTTATCACCATCAACGATCGCCCAAAGTCGGTAAATACGCCCCGGTGGTGGAGCAGGAAGATTTTGGATAGCAATAACCCCTTTTTGTTGCTCAAGATTTAGTACAAAGCTCCCAGAAGCAGTGCTTGCTGCATTCACTCCTTGAAGAGGGAACAAGCGTGTGTCAGAGTGCTGAAGCAATGTATTAACATCCTGCGCAAGCCTTAAATCATGTCGTAATCGGTAGTTATCAACCCCTAGCCATAAAATTAATAGCGCTGCTACACTTCCTAAAATTGTGCGCCAAGGTAAGGAATGCCGTTTTATTAGCTTGATTTCATTAACAGAATTGCTTGCCGCAAGAATTTCTGTTTTGAGATGTTGTGGAGGTTTTACTTCATTTAAACCAGAAATGACTTGGTTTAATGTTTCTTGTAAAGATTCTACCTCAACTGCCAATTCTGGATTTTCTTTCAAAAGCCGCTCAAATTCTAAAGCTTCTTCAGGAGCAAGATTCCCTACAACAAAGCCTGCGGCTAGCTGTTTCTCTATAGAATTAAGATTTTCTGGTTCAGTCATAGGGTTACTAATCTATAGTATCTTGTAAAATTTGCTTTAGTTTCAGTAGTCCTTGGCGTGTCCAAGTTTTTACTGTTCCTAATGGTTTGTCGAGTTTTTGAGCAATTTCTGACTGACTTAATCCTTTGTCATAAGCCATCTCTATGACTTGGCGTTGTTGTTGTGGAAGTTGTCCTAAAGCATCACGAACACGTGAGGAACGTTCAGTCAAGGAAGCTACCTCAAAAGGTGTCGGAGAAGGTGATTCGCTTGTGAAGGTGTGGGAAAAGCGTTGTAGCAAGTTTGTTTTTCTGGCGCGATCGCGAAGTTTGTCAATCGCCCTTGAGCGAGTCATAGTAACAAGGTATGCCAGAAAATTGTCAGGATAGACATTCATCTTTCGCCATAATGCCAGAAAAATTTCCTGGGTTAAGTCTTCTGCTTCTTGGGAATTTTGCAAAAGCTTCAATGCAATCCCGTAAACAACACCACTATAACGGTCATAGAGAATACTTAATGCTGAAGATTCCTTAGACCTCAATCTATCAAGTAATTCTTTATCTGTTAAGGGTGGTGGGGGTTCAGGCGATGGATTATTGGGAGAACTAGATTCCATACTGGAACACAAGTATACCTGAGTTAATAAGGGCTTCGGTGGTTCTAATCCTAGTTTCACAACATTCTTTAAAAAATAAAATTGCTTCTATCTCTTAAACGCTTGGCGAAACAGATTGGATTTTAAAAAGGAGACAGAAGTCAGGAGGAGCCAGTGCGTTGGGCGGCTCTGCCGACTTGAAGCACCTGGCGTTCAGGAGTCAGGAGGGTATCTCTCTATGGGAATTTAGCCTTCAAAATGTACGGGTAACGAAAGGCTGAAACTGAAATCCAAGGGCGAAATCAATTCTGACTCCTGTATTCTGACTCCTGACTCCTCTGTTAAATCCAAAATTAAAGTTTGTTCGTCTCTAGGAATAGATGCGAACAAAGAGAAACTGCTTACACATTTATGAGAGTAGCATTTCGGAAACACCATCGACTCATTGCCATTACAGTCTGTATTCCTTTAATGATTACCGCCATTACTGGAATTGCCATAACATTTACAGATCAATGGTTTCATCAAAATGATTTAACCGGATTTCTTCTACAAATTCATACTTTTCAAATCTTTGGATTATCGGCGTTTTTACCGATTTTCAATGGACTAGGGTTAATTGGCTTAATCCTAACAGGATTAAGTATGACAGGTTTATTTTCACAACGGCGTAAGCCCAAGCAAAGAAGTGAACTACCATGAAGTACATATCTTATTTTCTGACAGCAATTGCTACTGCATTGGTTGTTATTTTATTATCATTGTCGTCTTGTAGCCCCAATCATCAATCTACAGCACCAACTAACCAATCACAGGTTAGTGCGGCAAATACCAATGGTACGGTCAAAATTGTCAACTTTAAATACATGCCAGAAACCCTAAAAATTGCTGCCGGGGAAACTGTGCAATTTGTCAACAAAGATGAAGAACCACACACGGTAACTTCTACAAGTGGTGCGTTTGATTCAAAAGCACTTGATACAGAACAAAGTTGGTCGCATACGTTCAATCAGCCTGGGAATTTTCCTTACTTGTGTTCTATTCATCCTTATATGAAAGGAACTATTAATGTAACTTCTAAAGGGAACGGAAAATGAAACGTAGAAAGTTTATTGAGCATGTCGGATGGACTGGGCTTGGCATTTTATGGGTTGTAGGCGAAAATGGTTTACTGACTTCATGTAAAGTTGGTAATTCTGAAGAGCAAAAACTATCCAATTCTGCAGCCTTATCTTTTGTTCAAATCAGTGACACACACATGGGCTTTGATAAGCCAGCCAATACACACGTTAAAGAAACATTTACCAAAGCTATTAATGCTATCAACGCATTACCTACACCACCAGCGTTCGTGATTCACACAGGAGATATTACCCACCTTTCCAAACCAGCAGAGTTTGATCAAGCTAAGCAAATTCTTTCCCAATTGAAAGCACCACTATTCACTTTACCCGGAGAACATGACACGATAGGCGATAGAGGTAAAGCTTACTCTGAAGCGTTCAGCCAAAAGGATAAAAAAGAAGGTTTTGAGTCATGGGATCACTCTGGTATTCATTTTGTTTCATTGACGAATGTGCTAGAATTTGGTGACACAGGAAAAGGTAAACTTGGTCAAGCTCAACTAGATGTACTCTCGAAGGATCTAGCTCGGCAAAAGCAAGACACTCCTTTGGTTGTGTTTAGTCATATTCCTCTATATGATCTTTATCCACAGTGGGGTTGGGCGACTGCGGACTCAGCGAGTTTACTCTCTTTATTGTCGCGCTTTTCTTCTGTAACTGTTCTCAACGGTCATATTCATCAAGTCATTCAACATACAGAAGGAAACATTCGCTTCTCGACAGCTGCATCTACAGCTTATCCGCTCCCTTCTCCAGGTAAAGCCGAAAAACCTGCTCCAGTAAAGTTACCAGAAAATGATTTACTGGCTGTTTTGGGTTTCCGCAGTGTTGAGTTTGTGCCTAAAAACGATGTTAAAATTGACCAGCATTCTTTAGCTTAAATTTATCAAACAGAATTCAGGAGTCAGGAGTCAGGAGCCAGAATTCAAGATTGAATTCTTTAAACTGATAGATGAGTCGTGGCGATAATGTTAAATATCGGTTGATGAAACCCTTAGCTTTTAGCTTGATTCCTTGCGGTATTCTGACTCCTGAATTCTGAATTCTGACTCCTTTTCATATCTCCACCCGACAGAGGGATGGGGATTTAAAATATTTTTGTTAAATTAAATGAGCAATAAATTCTCCAGTAAAATGCAATCTGAGTTCAACTTTTTTCAACATTGGTATCCTATTTACCCCATTGAAGATCTTCAAAAGGATCGACCAAAAGCAGTTACCATTTTAGGAATCCGCCTAGTTGTGTGGAATCCAGGAAAATCTGAGACTTACCAGGTATTTTTAGATCAATGTCCTCACCGTCTTGCTCCTTTAAGTGAAGGGTTTATTGATGAAAAGACGGGTAATCTAGTCTGTAGTTATCATGGTTGGGAGTTTGATTCTCAGGGAATATGTACTCGTATCCCTCAAGCAGAGAAACCAGAATTGCTTACCAATCATTCGCAAGATTTTTGTGTACAGACGTTACCTTGTCGCCAGGAAAATAATTTACTTTGGGTATGGCTTGACGCTAAGTCAACAGAGCAAGCTTCTACTACACCCTTACCATTGTCTCCTAAAGCCAATGCAAGTGAGGATTTTGTTTGGTCATCGTACGCACGTGAGTTAGAATATGATTGGCAAACTCTTGTTGAAAATTTGGTAGATCCTAGTCACGTTCCCTTTGCGCATCACGGGTTACAAGGAAAGCGAGAACAAGCAAGAGCAATCCCTATCAAAATTGTAGAATCAACACAAGATTTGATAAAAGCAGTTAATGAAGGAATTTACAGAACAACAATCACTTTTAAACCACCCTGCTACTTGGAATATGCTATCACTTTTGGCAATGAAGGAAAGCAAATGGGATTGGTTACTTACTGTATACCAGTATCGCCTGGTAAATCAAGAATTGTAGCTCTCTTTCCTCGTAATTTTGCTAAAACACTTTTTCGTTTAACACCTCGTTGGTGGGAACACATCAAAACCCGTAATCAGGTTCTTGACGGGGATATGATTATTCTGCATCAGCAAGAGCATTTTCTCCAACAAAAGAAACCTGTGGAAAGTTGGAAAACTGCTTACAAGTTACCGACAAGCGCAGATCGCTTAGTGATTGAGTATCGGAATTGGTTTGATAAATATTGTGACAGTCAGCTACCTTGGCATGAAGTTGGGATCACTGCTCCTGAAAGTGCGACAATCAATGAGAACCGTGAGGAAATGCTAGATCACTACAAACAACATACTCAACATTGTAGTAGCTGTCGGGGTGCGCTTAAGAATGTGCAGCGTTTGCAGTGGGTGCTTTTGGGATACTTCGCGATCGCTGTTTCATCTGTCGCAATCCTTCCTGATGCACTGCGAGTCAAGGTTGGTTTACCGCTAATTATTCTCGCACTTTTAGGTCTCGGATTATACACTTGGCTTAAATTTTGGTTAAGTCCTAAATTTTACTTTGTGGACTATGTACATGCCGAAAGATAAGCAGAGCACACCTTCATTGTAAGTAGTTTACTCGGGGAGGGGAAAAGGGTGAAGGAACGAAGCTACTTACAGCGTTGACGGCGCAATTTTTTTTCATTGGATTATCCTGTGAACACTTCTGTTCGGATAAAGTTATCCTTTATCTTTACCTTCTGGTATACTATAGCATTAGTAAAATACTCAGTCTAGATCAATGTTCAATCCAGTAGATCCTCGTTATATGATTACAAACCATGAAACATTAAAGGAAAGAGAATGTATAGCAAATAACTTATTATTGGGATAAATATAACTTGGCTTTAAGTATCTTTTCCATAAATTTGCTTTAACTTAATGTAATTTTCATTATAATAGGGAGCTACTTGCTTGGAGTTGTATGGAGTACTTCCGAAAAACGGAACGTCAATTTGAGGTTTGAGTTTGTAAGTATACGACGAAGGTAGGGGTTCGGCAGATGTCAGATATCATAATCTCCGTTGAGAAATTAGGTAAGAAGTACGTCATTGAAAATCAGAAAGAAGGGAGTGTTAATTACAAGACACTTCGGGGAGCAATGACTCAAGCAGTAACATCTCTTGCTGATACACTTAACCCTCGTGTAAAGAAACAAACAAACTCCCGGGAGGAGTTTTGGGCGCTGAAAGATGTGTCTTTTGATATCAAGCTGGGAGATAGAGTTGGTATTATTGGTCGAAATGGAGCTGGAAAATCAACGCTGCTGAAGATTCTTAGTAGAATTACAGAACCAACAACAGGAAAAATTAGGATTAAAGGAAGAGTTGCGAGTTTGTTGGAGGTAGGAACAGGTTTTCACCCGGAGTTAACTGGTAGAGAAAATATTTTTCTTAATGGTGCGATACTAGGAATGAGCAGGAGCGAAATTAAACGTCAGTTTGATGAGATTGTTGATTTTGCAGAAATCGAAAAATTTATAGATACACCAGTTAAACGCTATTCATCAGGGATGTATGTACGTTTAGCATTTGCAGTTGCTGCTCACTTAGAACCAGAAATTTTAGTAGTTGATGAAGTTCTTGCAGTAGGTGACGCAGCATTCCAAAAGAAGTGTTTAGGAAAGATGGAAGATGTATCAACTAAGGAGGGAAGAACAGTTTTATTTGTGAGTCATAGTATGAATGCTGTTGAGTCTTTGTGCAGTCGATGTATTGTGCTAGAGTCAGGGTCATTATTTATAGACAGTAGAACGCACGAGTCAATCCGTGCTTATTTAGAAAATACTTATAAAGTTATGACTGAAACTCCTCTTACGGATCGCAAAGATCGAAGAGGTTCAGGTAAGGTAAGAACAGTAAGCTTCAGAGTTTTAAATGCGGAAGGCGAACAAGTGAATTCTTTGCAATCAGGCAGAGATTATTATTTTGAAATTCGATATATAAACTATACGGGAAACCCGCTTAATAATGTTGTTTTTAGCTTTGATTTCTTGGATGAGAGAGGAAATGTAATTTTACTTTTTAGAACTAATTTTACAAATAGTAATCTAAATTTGGAACCTGACACAGGGTGTATCAGATGTAAAGTAGACAATTTACCATTAGCAAATGGGACATATCACTTTAATATTTTTATTTCTCACGCAGATCTAGACATATTAGATTGGATTGAAGATGCAGCCTCTATTAAGGTAGATGGGGGAGACTATTTTGGTACTGGTAATCCTGGATTGCCAAGTATGTGTAAAATTTTGAGGAAAGCTCAATGGTCTGCTTTAGGTGGTTGAAGAAAATTAAGTTTAATATGAGGAATAAGAAAGGAAAATTCTTGACAAGACAACATTGTCTAAATGAAGATAGGTTACTTTAGCTTAAAGTATAAGCCAGAATAGACTGGCACGGTCTTTTCTGGATGGAAGGGAATCAAACAAGAGTCTACATTATCTTCCCAAATGTCTATTAACTCATAGCCAATATTAGTAATTGCTTCAATAAACTCAGTTTTATTAAAGACGTACTGAGGATAAAACACTTGACCTCCATTTTGGAGTGTAACAAACTTTTGACCATGATAAAGAGGCAAACGATTAATCAATAAATGCTTAGGTTTATCAAATTGAGATAAAACATATGCAAGATTTTCTACATATTGAATTGAGCCAGATGCCATAAATATATCTTTATTATTGGCGTCATTTAAATTGATCGTAAAATATAAATTATCTACCTGACGCTTTTGGGCTATAGTTTTTCCAGCTAAAACAATTGCTGGTAGATCACAAACAGTCCATTGTATATTTTCGGGATACTTAATATATTTTGAATAGTTATAAAAATGAATTCCTACATTACCTCCAAAATCAAAAACGTTATTACTACTGTTAGGATTAAAAATTGATTTTAGCCAGAATAAGACTGGATAATCGTAAGATGCAATTATTCGCCCACTATTTTCCCAATTTTCTTGCTCTAGCATTTTGGCGTATTCTTCTGCCAAATCTGCATTATCATATCCAATACTTTTGGTTTGTGGTGCTGCTTCTTTAGCTTGCTCAAATGTGTCAAAAATACCCCAGAATGTGCCATAACCATTGGTAGAGAATCTACGTCTATACTCCAGCTCCTTGAGATACCGGTAAAATTTTTGAGTAAATGGGATTTGTTTAATAATGCGTTTCATAGAAAAACCTATATTTCTGCAAATGATATCTAACATTTAATCATACTTACTTAAATTGAACAAGGCAGTCGTGATGAAGAAAATTTCCTGGTTATACATGTGAGTAGACTTGTTCCTTTTCTCGAATCTCAATATCCTACTTACAAGTCAGAAACAAAGAAATATATCTGTTCTGCTGTAAGGAGTTAATAGTGCCTACTTCAATAAGCTTCAAGTTAGTAAAAATGGTAGTTGTTTTTCGTTTAAATAACTTCCAATGGAACAGACATACATCCAAAGCCCCAAGATTGAGAGAAAACGTGAGTTTCATCATCTTGAGGGGAGCGGACTACTTCAAATAATAGGCAATTTTCAACGCGGTCATAATATTCAACCCAAGGGATGCTTAAGTCTAAGCTAATAAAGTATGAACCCAAAGCAAGTTGATGAACTGGAAGTGTAAAAGAGATTGGATTCAAACCTGGGCATAATTCTAATAATTTGCTTGGTTGGGATTCTCCAATCTCACCATAACCAACGGGAACTGTCATAGCATCATATAATCTTAAGCTCAAAGCTAATTCACATTTTGATTCTGCAAATATTTCTAAATTAATTTGGATCTTTCTATGTTCAAAATCAGTATTTGATATCAATTTTCCAGAGGTAATTGTAGGTTTACTATTCTTTTGCGGAGAACGGACAAAACTGTTAGAAGTAGAAGTATCTTGTAAGTAACGTTGAACAACGTAAGCTGATAGATCATCTATAGCTAGCCGTCCTGATTGGAGCATAATACAACGAGAGCATAGCGCCTGAATTGTACTCATGTTGTGACTAACAAACAATACTGTTCGCCCGTCTTTTCCTACATCTTCCATTTTCCCTAAACACTTTTTTTGAAACCGTGCGTCTCCGACAGCCAATACTTCATCCACTATTAAAATTTCGGGTTCTAAATGTGCCGCGACTGAAAATGCTAACCGTACATACATCCCGGAAGAATATCGCTTTACTGGTGTATCTAAAAATTTTTCTACTTCTGCAAAATCAACAATTTCATCAAACTTACGTTTAATCTCCTCCGCATTCATCCCTAAAACTGCACCATTGAGAAAAATATTTTCTCTACCTGTAAGTTCCGGATGAAATCCAGAACCTACTTCTAGTAAGCTAGCTACTCTACCCTTAATGGAAATTTTTCCTGTGGTTGGCTCTGTGATTCGACTTAAAAGTTTTAAAAGGGTTGATTTTCCAGCACCATTACGCCCAATAATGCCAACCTTGTCTCCCTGCTTAATCTCAAAAGAAACATCTTTCAAAGCCCAAAACTCTTCACGGGCTGAATAGGTGATTTTCGTACTAGAAGGCTTGAATAATTTTTTATTTAATGACTTGGCTGCATTACTAATAGCTTCCCTGATGGATTTGTATTGAGAGCGCCCTTCTTGTTGATGGTTAATAATATATTTTTTACTTAGATTTTCAACTTTAATTACTGTATCAGACATGTAATTGTTCCTCATTAAATAACGTCAGCAAAGGTACGCTTGATCTCGCGTATGTATTTTATGATACTAGCATTTTCGACTGAAACTATGTGCAAAGCACGCCTAAAACATGCATATCTTTTTTATTACTTAAGTAGGATTCCATACGATTATAGATCTGAGTATTCAGCATCTGGAAAAATCAGAGGGTGTAGGGGGTTGGGTGCAGGATATAAGGGGAATCCTGATCGGGCTTGTTTATACCCAAGCTAGAACCATGCATTTTTTGTCCTACACCCAGCAAGCATCATTAAAGATCCCATGAAAAGTCAGGATTATAGATGAATTATCTCCAATTCTTGGAGATCTCTTGTACTAAAACGCAATTGGCTTGTACAATAAATGCTGATATTTATCAAAGTGTGCGGAGTGTATCAGAAAAATTAATGTATTTGGTGTACCAATATCTTTGAATAAATAACCGAAAAGTTATGCGACTGAGAAATTGGGCAACAACAGTACTGTTAAGTTCTTTTTTTGTGACAAGTTGGGTTATAGCTTCTTCTGCATTCAATGCCATGACGTCTGCTGAGTCAATAGCTGCTAAACCTATTGTTGTTAGTAAAGCTGAGTTTGGGCTTTTTAAATTTGACCACAAGGGTAAAGTGACCTTTATTCCGACAGATAAGGTGTTGTTAACCGAGGGTAACCAGTACGGATGGAGGATTTGGCTTAAAGACTACCACGGTGAAGTGAAATGGCGGGAGGTATTGCGGCTGCCAAAGCTTCCAGAAAGCTGGAGTACAGATCATGGTGAAAATTTCTCAATGACAGCAAACGGTACAGGAGGAGTAACGACTCGCACACAACCTGTAAAAAACGGTGTCATTCAAAATTATTGGACTGTTCTTCACGGTGATCCGGTTGGGAAGCATACGGTAGAAGTCTACGTTTATAATCGCCGCCTTGCTTCTTTTAACTTTGAAGTGCTTCCACTCAATAATTTACCTTTACCTGGACTAAAACCACAGAAATTTTAGCAAGTTGTTTAAGCCACTAACCGCTTCAAGTTTCTAGTAGGTTACAGCATTTTTCACATACTACCAACCACAGTCGTACGCTTCGCCACTATGACTTGGAATTTTAAATTTGCCTTAGCTGTGTGTTCAGATCTTTTTTTGGGTGCATAAGATATCATAAATTCTGTTGCTTGCAAAGATGTATTTTTACCGTTATAGAGATTTTTTTGCTTTTGGTAGTTAAGAATTTATTAATACATAAGCAAAGACTTTTGAAGATTGAAATCTATATAGATAACTAGTATTATTAACAACGAATTCTTCAATGAAAATCAGAGAATTCTCTATTCCGTTACAAAAAAGCCTCAAAACAAGACCAATATGAAAGGAACTTGGCAAGAAATAACGGCAAGTCTGCTGACAATAGCCCAGGTACAACAGACGGAACCTGTTCGACCAGGACAAGCTGTTGAAGCTGGAGTGAATTATGTGCAACAACTTATTGTACAATTAATCAATTTTCTTCCAACTTTGCTGGCTGCGCTATTAATTTTATTAGTGGGCTTGCTGATTGCAGGGATCGCATCTGCTACCGTCAAAGGAATCCTCAAACGCACTAACGTTGATGACCGCATTGCAGCAGGAATCACAGGTCGTGCAGATAGTAGGGATTTGCTACAAGTAGAGAATGTAATCTCTAGTGGTGTTTTTTGGGTCGTCGTCTTATTCACTATAGTTGCAGTTCTGCAAGCATTAAATTTGCAGACTGTCTCTCAACCTCTCAACACTTTTCTCAATCAATTCATCGGGTTTGTACCCAGGTTGGTGGGTGCGATAATTCTCGCAGTAGTGGCTTGGGGTATAGCAACGATTGTCAAAGTAGTGACAACACGAGGACTACATGCGTTGAGGTTGGATGAAAAATTAAATCAGCAATCTAATGTTGGTACTACAACGCCTGATCCCAACCAATTGTCTCTCACTGATACAATTGGCAATGCTCTGTATTGGTTTATCTTTCTACTGTTTCTATTGCCGATTCTCAATACTCTAGAACTGAATCAGGCTCTACAACCAGTACAAGTTCTCATTACACAAATCCTCTCCATTCTGCCAAATATCCTAGCGGCGGTGCTGATTGCCGGTGTTGGTTGGTTGGTGGCTACAGTTGTAAGACGGATTGTGACGAACTTACTAGCATCAGCAGGAAGCGATCGCCTAGGTACACGATTTGGGTTACGACAAACAACCTCTGGTCAATCGCTTTCGGGGATTGTTGGTACAATAGTTTATGTTTTGATTTTGATCCCTGTTGCGATCGCCGCGCTTAATGCACTGCGAATTGAAGCGATTTCGCTTCCGGCGATCGCAATGCTGCAACAAATCCTCAATGTCCTACCCTCTATTTTCACCGCAGCATTTGTGTTGATTATCTCTTACTTTCTTGCAAGGTTTGTAGGGGAGCTTGTCACCAATATTCTCACTAGTCTTGGCTTCGACAACATTTTTTCTATTCTTGGGTTACCCCCAAGGATTGGGCGAACAACATCACCCTCAGATGCGACAGCTGTAGCAACAACCCGCACACCATCGGAAATTGCTGGTATTGTGGTCGTTGTTGGCATAATGCTATTTGCTACTGTCGCTGCTGTTGATATCTTGAAGATTCCAGCACTCACTGCATTAGTGAGTGGTTTGACTGTGATTTTTGGCCGTATTTTGGCAGGGTTGATAGTGTTTGCTATTGGACTATTCCTCGCCAACTTGGCATTTAATATCATTATCAGTTCTGGTGGTCGTCAAGCCCAAATTTTAGGGCAAGTCGCACGGATAGCGATTATTGCTTTAGTCTCCGCAATGGCACTACAACAAATCGGTGTTGCTAGCAGCATCGTTAATTTGGCTTTTGGCTTATTGTTGGGTGCGATCGCTGTAGCAATCGCCCTTGCTTTTGGCTTAGGAGCCCGGGATGTTGCAGGACAACAAGTGAGAGAATTACTAGCGTCGTTTAAAGGCGATCGTAATCAACCACCCAGTATTTAGCACAATTTTAGCTGAGAGAAAAATTGGATAAAAGTTTGGTTTGTTCCTCATCACTTTAATAGCCCGCATAAGCGGGCTTCTTCGTTAGAACTTTTCCCTATCTGCTATATTGACATTAACTGACAACAGTAGACAGAACCGACGAGCGCAAGTGATCAACCAAGCTTTGCAAATTACCAGTGTTCAATCGGTAACTTAGAGGATGAGCAATTAATCGGGCGGTACTTTCATACAAAGTGTGAATTTCAATCAAACCATTCTCTCGCAGAGTTCTTCCTGTAGAAACTAAATCAACAATTGCTTCCGACATACCCGTAATAGGGCCTAGTTCCACTGAACCGTAAAGTGGTACAATTTCCACAGGTAGATCTAAACTATGGAAAAATTCCGCAGCACAGTTAACGTACTTAGAAGCAACTCGACCATGAGGAGGCAATTCCAATGTTGAACGGTAAGGACTAGATTGCTTGACTGCCACCGACATTCGACAATGCCCAAACTGCAAATCAACTAACTGAGCAACTTGTGGCTTTTTTTCTCGCAGCACATCGTAACCAACAATACCCAGTTGTGCCTGACCATATTCTACATACACTGGCACGTCCTGCGATCGTACTAGCAAACCTTTCGCCTTCCCGTTAGAATCAAGGATTTGAAGTTGGCGATTACCTGAATCCAGAAAAGCACTAAAGTCCAATCCTACACTTTGCAACAGGCGGATACTATTCTTGAGAAGTTCGCCTTTCGGTAGCGCAACAGTAAACATATAGCGGTTTTAGATAGGGTGAGTCAAAGTTGGTAGGATATCAGTTTATCAGGATACCCAACGCACTGCTTCGTCTATATAAATTGATATGCAAATTTTGGTAGTTGATGATGAAGTTGAACTGACTGATCCCCTGAGTCGCTTATTAACTCGTGAGGGATACGATGTTGATGCAGCTTATAATGGTATAAACGGTAGTGAACTTGCACAAGCAGGCAATTACGACCTACTAATTTTAGATTGGATGTTACCAGGAAAAAGTGGGTTAGAGATTTGTCAGGAATTGCGACGCCAAGGCAAAACCATACCCGTGTTGTTTCTTACTGCCAAAGATACTTTAGATGACAGAGTACAAGGTTTAGATGCAGGCGCTGACGATTATTTAGTTAAACCTTTTGAACTGCGCGAGCTACTAGCACGAGTTCGTGCTTTGTTACGTCGCTCAAGTTCTCAGTCTTATACTATAACACAGCAAAGACTGACTGTAGCTGATTTAGAACTGGATTACGAAAACCAAGTAGCTTATCGTCAAGGACGAATGATAGAACTATCAGAAAAAGAATGTCAGTTATTACGATACTTCATGGAACACTCAGAACAGCTACTGACTCACGCGCAAATTATGCAATATCTATGGAAAGAAGATGAACAACCTAGTAGCAATGTGATAGCAGCATTAATTCGCCTACTGCGCCGCAAAATTGAAATGACTAATGAAACACCATTGATACACACAGTATATGGAAAAGGATACCGTTTTGGGAGTTCGTGAAGAGATTGGGGATTGGGGACTGGGGATTGGGGACTGGGGATTGGGGATTGGGGATTGGGATATAGATATTAGGGGAAAAACCTGGTTTCATTAGAAGTGACTTGCTTAGAGGTTAGGTCAACATTTTGTGGAATCTCAATCAAAAACTCAGATCCCTGATTAGGAGCCGAGATACACTTCAGTTTTCCATGATGCATATTTACAATAATTTGATAGCTAATAGATAATCCTAAACCTGTTCCTTCGCCTACAGGTTTTGTTGTAAAGAAAGGTTCAAAGATCCGCTCCTTCATTTCCTTCGCCATTCCTGGTCCATTGTCTTTAATGCTAATTTGTACCCATTTCGTATTTAGAACAGTTGTGCGAATTGTAATTAAGCTATGATGGTTATCACTCTTTTTTAAAGACTTTTCTTTATCATGTTCTTCTAAAGCATCAATTGCATTTTGAAGAAGATTCATGAACACCTGATTAAGTCTGCCAGGATAGCATTCTATTGCTGGCAAATCATCGTATTCTTTAACAACTTCAATACCAATATCACCAGGCTTAGATTTAAAATGCTTTTGCAGCAGTAACAACGTACTATCAATGCCATCGTGAATATTGACAACTTTTTTCTCTGCTTCATCCAGACGCGAGAAGTTTCGCAACGTTAACACAATCGAACGTATACGTTCAGTTCCCGTTTGCATCGATGAAAGAATTTTTGGTAAATCCTCAATTGCATACTCTAAGTCGTATTCTTTAATTAAATTTTCAATTTCTGGCGTGGGGTGAGGATAATTTTTCTGGTAGAGTTCAAGCACAGATAGAATACCTTGAAAATAATTACTGACATGAGTTAGGTTGCCATAAATGAAGTTCACAGGGTTATTTATTTCATGAGCAACACCAGCTACAGTTCGACCTAAAGACGACATTTTTTCTGCCATTAGCAATTGAGGTGCAAGCTGGAGCTTTTGGAGAGTCTGCTCTAGTTGTTCAGCCTTGTGCTTCAGTTGCGCTTGTGACTCACGTAATTCTTTTTCTATCAAAGAACACTGTTTAATTTGCAGCGTTAACGGACGATACAAAAAAAGATATAGAGAGGGCGTAATTAGTAGCGAAAGTAGAGTCGAATCAACAAAAGCCTCTAGTAATTTGGGCAATTCTGGCAAGACCATAAACACTAACATGATCAACGTCTCAGCAGCAAACACAGAAAAGGCGATTTGACCCACAAAAAACCAAGGAGACTTTTGCATATTAATAAAGTTTATACGTTTAGCGTTTTCGCTAATCGCCCAATTATAAAAATGATCAATTATACTCTAGTCTGAATAGACTGTTTTTAGGGTAAAAGCACTGACTTTCTTTAACTTGATCATTTGAATCTGGAAATAACCTCAGTAAAAATGACGAACTTATTGCTGTCTTTTAAATAAGATTTATTACCGTAACAAAGCGTTTCTCACGAGTGCCATCCAGGGGAGAACACTTGCTACCTTTTAAAGCGCGATCGCACTTCTCCCTAATCCCCTCACGAAAGCGCGATAAACTTTCATCAAAATCTAACCTTTTAACATTTTTTCATAAACTTACCTAAACCAAGGCTTAACCTTTTAGATTTAGTCTATATGCCTAAGGCTAAATTACTTTTTGTCAATACTTGCTAAAATACTTTTAGCACACTTGATGCCATTTCAGATCAGGAGGAATTCGTGGAACAAGTTACGCAGACTTTGGCTACCATTCCCGAGCATGTCATCACCAATCTTAACTCGGTCACTCCGATGGAGGCGCTGATGTTGCGCTACGAAGCTGTCAGTGTTGCCGACCACCCGTTCTTTCAGCGCCTGCGTACTGAGCCCTTCAATGCTGGAGTCTTATGGCTCCTGTTGGTGAACATCCATGAGGGGGCGCGTGACTTTGTGATGTGGCTTGCTGACCTGACGGCGCGAATTGGCGATAACCGCATCCGCTCAGTGTTGGCTAAGCAATTAAACGATGAGCTTGGGGACGGAGATTTTACGCGCATTCACGCTGTGCTATTCGATCAACTTCTAGCTGGGATTGAGTGTTGGCGTCCGCCTCAGTTTGTGGATGAGATGATACAGCCTGGTCGCAACCTTGGCTTGGGGCTTACGGCTCAGTTCCTGTCTCCGGATCCGTACCAGGGTGTCGGCGCAGCGATGGTCACCGAGATCTACGCCAAGAAGTTCGATCTGTGTGTTGGTAGCGAGATGCGTAGGCAGAACGACATCAAGCCCGAAGCCCTCACCTGGTTAAATGTACACGAGCAGCTCGAGCTTGAGCACGCTGCCGACTCCCACAACCTCGCGCTGCTGATCCCCGATCAGGGATCTGCTCCGAAGGCTGTGCAGCATGGAGCTGAAGCCACTTGGCACATATTCTGGGTCTTTCTTGATGATCTTCACCGACTGTGTTTTGAGGCACCTCCCTCAATGCGCTAGCTCTCCAACGCACTAGCTCCTGCTGAATTCTTCGTTGTTAAATACCGACGAATTTGATTTTGCATTTTTTCTCGCAATTCTTGTGCGTGTTTATAAGCAGATGAACGCTCCTTGCTTGAGTCATTATCTGTTGATATTAAAGATAGTCTCTCCAGAGGCTGTATAAAATAACGCAAATGGCTTTTCATTGCCCAAATCCCCATCGAAGGAAAGAGAATAAAGACAAGCATCAAAGGGGATAAAGGTAAAAATGGTAATTTTAATAACCTCTGCAATTTTTTGAAATTAACAGCCCAGGAATGTAAATTTTCATTGCCAAGACAGATAACAGGTAAAATAGGAGCTTGATAACGTTGGCTTAACTGAATAAAACTTAAATCAAACCTTTCCAATTGATAACGCCTTCTCCAACCTTTTCTAGGTCCGCGTAAACCTTCGGGTGCATATAGAAGAATTGTACCTTGTTGTATAGCTGCGTCAAAATCTTTTAACTCTGCTCTAACACCACCTAAAACTTTTGCCCAACCAGGTGGTAACCACCAAATTACCCAAGGATGATCAAACAACGATACGCCAGCCAAAGGCTGTACCACCCATCCTTGAGCTTTACTGAGTAAATAGCTTAACGTCACAAAGTCCCACGGAAAACACATCCCTGCATGATTCATCACAACAATCATTGGTTGTGTTTCTGGTAAGTTCTCAACTTGTTGCAACTCCGCCCGAAAATAATATTTCACAATTGGAGCAAGAACTTCTTCCCCAAAAGCGTGTTGATAACCTGGGTTAAACTCCTCAATTTCACGACGCGGTGAACGACAACCAAGACGTAACCAACGAATCAGCAGTGCTAAATAAAACCCGCCAGGAAGCAAAAATAGCCCATACTCTAGCCAATTCCAACCATCTGGATCTGTGTGATAGTGTTGCCAGTGTCGGTTAAATAAAATCAGCCACCCAGGAGGATACCATAAACAAAACCAATCAAACCAGCTAAATTGATATCCCTTGCTGGATGCTTGTTCCCGCTGAGGATTTAAAAGGTTTTCAGAGTTTTGATGAATCACGGAAAATCTGGGTTAGGGGTTAGAAGAGGGTTTTTGCATGAGTAAAAGACCTAATATAACTTAGTATTATTGCAATTTACCTCCCACTCTAGTACGACTATTTGGCTTACGTGTCTAAGGATGGGATTGGGATTTAAACTAGAACCCCACAACCTTAGTGGCGATCGCAAAGTCGAATGTATGTCGAGGTGGTAATATGACCCCAACCCTACCCAACTTAGTGACCTTTGAACAATTCATTGAATGGTATCCTTCAAACGGGGTGCGATACGAACTACATAAACGAATCATTGTAGAAATACCACACCCAACTGGCGCACATGAGAATGTAGTTGGATTTTTAGCGGCTCAGATAGCCTTCCAATTCTTGCAAATGGGACTTCCGTTCCGTATCCCCAAAACTGCACTGGTCAAAATCCCTACCAATAGCTCAACTTATTCTCCCGATATTTTGGTGTTAAATCATGACAATCTCGTCAATGAACCTTTGTGGAGCAAGCAATCAACTGTTACTGAAGCTTCATCTATTCCTTTAGTCGTTGAGGTTGTTGGTACTAACTGGCGAGATGACTACTACGATAAGTTCAGAGACTATGAAGAGATGGGGATTCTAGAGTATTGGATTATAGATTATGCTGCACTTGGGGGTAAAAGATTCACTGGTAATCCTAAACAACCAACTATTACAATTTGTGAATTAGTGGATGGAGATTATCAAATGAGTGTGTTTAGGGGAAATAATTTAATCGCGTCTCCCTTATTTCCGCAACTCAGCCTTACAGCACAGCAAATTTTTGATTCGGCTTTGTAATTAAATATTGGTATTACTTTGGGTTTGTCGCTAAGCCAATAGAGCCAGCATCTAAAAGCACAACTCGGCTCACCAAGACACACCCTTCATTTCTAGAGGAAATAATTTACGATCAGATAACCTGTCTTCATCCAAAGCTTGAATTAAATACTCGCCTGTGTGTTTTTGCTCTTGAGCATCATCTTCATCTAGCCAAGACTCAAGTAAATTAGCTAGGCTGGTTTGTTTCTGTTTTTCTAAAATATGCTCGGTCAAAATTTCCAAAGTGTAAGCTTCCAAAGACATGCCTTTTTGCTCTGCTCCTTGTCTCAGATATAACTCTATCCCTGGTGTTAAAGTTAGGGTCAGTGTCATGAATTTTTTTTAACAACACTTTGTATTTTACAGCAATTTTCGCCCAAATGAACCGCTCGGTTTGTCAGGGTGCAAGGCATTGTGTCTTTGTAATTACCTGACAATTACTCTAGCCGAGAACCCCATTAAAATGGGTTAAAAGATTACCCAGTGAGCTTTTAGCCCGAACTTTAGTTCAGGGCGAATTTTCGGGCAAAACCTACGCAGTATTGGGAATTTCTCTGGTTTGCAGGCGAAAAGCGTGGCAAAGGCTTGAAAGGTTGGTAGTTGCGCTGTTTTAGCGCTAAAGCGCAACTACGAACTAATAGCAGGCGGGTGTTTGCCTACTTATTTCTCATTAATCGGATGAAAGCTATACTGAGAACCTTGGGGAGATGGTCCACCTTTACGAACTTGAACAAGACTGTATTCCTTATCAATCTCACCATTTGTGAACCGAAGTCTAGATCCTGATGTTTTATCTGGTGGAAGATCTAGGGATTTCAGTTTCTCAATGACCTCTTTTCGGGTAGGATTGCTGGATAGTGAGTTAATGAGAGCCTGTGCTGCATCATAACTAGTAGCGGTTTCCGAGTTAATCTTTCCTTTCCATCTGTGGTTTGCTTTTTTCGCATAGGGTGAATTTTCATCCAAAGGGGTTACAGCTAAAATCAGACTATTAACTGCAGATCCTCCCTGTATTAAAGTTTCAGCACGATTCAACGAACCTCCACCAAACAAACGCAGCTGTTGATCCGGGGGTAGGTTCGCATTTGCTTTAGCAATAGACATAGCGGCATTTATTGTTTTTATTTGTGCACTTGGGAATAAAATAGCAGCACGCACTTGATCCTGATTCACACTGCGCTCGATTTCAGCCTTGGCATCAAAGTTGGAATTTCTCAAATCAACAAATCGGACAATACCCCCCTTAAGTTCGGTAAAATCCTTCTGAAAATTTCGTGCAGCGCCGGTACTGTAGATACTTTCAGAGTCAAAGAAAATAACTACTTTGTATAAGGGCGGAATTTGAGTTGTAAGGTACTCACTCAGTCTTTTACCCATTGTCTTATCAGAGGGAATAGTCCGAAAGAAAACTCTACCTGATAACAATGAGCTGACGCTGCTGGGAGAAACCATAGCTAAACCGGCTTTTTCATATACCTCTAGTGCTGCGAGACTTCCCTCGCTGAAAGAATGCCCAATCACACCTAAAATTGCTTGGTTATCAGCCAGTTTACGGGCAACTTTTTGTGCTGCATTTTTGTCGTTTTCATCGTTAGCAATGACAATCTCCAATAACCGATTATTTAAACCGTTGGTTTCGTTAAAGTTAGTTTGTGCATCCGCCACACCTCGCAATATTACTTTAGCCAGATTGCGGTCATTGTCTACTGGTACTACTACTGCTAACTGAAAAGGATTACCTTTCAGACGAGCTTTGGCATTGTTGAGGTAAATCTGAGGTTCTGGGTCATTAGGAGCAAAGTATACCGCTTTCCGGAATGATTCAATAGCTTTGGGATAATTGTTTGTTTTGAAAGCTTCAACCCCACGAGCAAGGTAACTGTTTTGGGAATTAAAGAGGATATGCTCCCCACTGCTAGAGACAAATTTAAAACAACCATCACTTACCCTCTCTTCACCCACAGGACAGTAGATGTTTTTCAGCCAGTAGCGGAATCCTCCTGCGAGGGTAGTGAGGGTAGCGATCGCAAAAATTACAGCAGCCACACTAGCCCAATTAGCTCGTTTTTCTTGACGATAAGCTGTTTGTGAAGCTTTTTCTCTAGCTAATTCTTGGCTTGCAGTTAAGAACTGATAATCTTGGTCGCTTAGGATTTTGTCTTTTGCCCACTCTTGGGCTTTATAAAGTTCTTCTCCTTGCAATAACCATGACTTGTCCTGACGATTGGAATCTAACCAACCTCTCAAAGATTTAGTGTAAGGGCGCAAATTTTCGAGTTCTCTCTCAACCCAAGTCTGGCTAAATACCGCCTTATAGATCGGGTTGTAAACTTTTAAGGAGTCGCCTTGCTTTACTACCAAACCAGACAGCCGCAATTCTATCTGTTCAGGACTATCATCAGCAACAATTCCTCCATGTTGCAAAATTTGATGGTACAAGCCTAATAAAGCAACGGTTCTATTCTGACTCCGCTTTAGGCGATCGCGAATTGTCCTTAAATGTTGGGGTATATCCTGTGCTTCCCAATTCTCAATCATTGATGAATGCACCATATCATCAATATATTTAACTTCACTTCCTTGAGAAATCGGGGTTTGTGCGTTTGCAATGAGTTTACAAAGCTTTTGCGTGAGGAAAGGTTGACCACCCGTCCATTCCAATATCTTATTCAGTGCAGCGCCTAGGTTTTTGTTGTTAACCTTCCCCACTAATCCAGGAGCTAAAGGTATCACTTCATCTTTAGAAAAGCCATGTAATTCAATTGCTTTGCCAATATTAAACGGTGACCTAGTTTTATCTTCAATGAGATCAGGAGGTGTTGCTACTCCCAACACTACAAAGGTGAGGCGTCTGTATTCTTGATTATCGGCACGTTTATTATAGCAAGAACGGATGAATCCAAAAAAATCGTCTTTAAAGCTTAATTTAAGAACACTATCAATTTCGTCAATAAATATAACTATTTTCTGAGAAACCTGTTGAAGTAGTAGATCTTCGATAAATGCGGTCAATCTTGAGCCAGGAGAAAAGATGTTTTGAGAATTCCACCAATCTTGTACGCTTCCTGAAAGTTTGAACGTTCTCCATAGCCAATTGATAAAGCCTGCGTACCACTCTTCTTCTTCTACTGAGTTAGCACCTATCGTACTAATATCTACGTTAGCACAGACAATTCCTTCTCCTTGTAAACGATGCATTGTTTGCACTAACAAGCTAGACTTACCCGTTTGCCGCGCGTTGAACACATAACAAAACTCGCCGTCCTTCAAAGCTTTATAAAGTTCTTCATCAGCCTGTCGTGGTACATAGCTAGGTGAATCAACCCATAAACTCCCCCCAACTTGATAATATGTCATTGTGCACCTTTTAAGTGTTCTTGGAAATACTGACGATACAACTCACAGCGAGGCTTTACACTCTTGTCTTGCCACTCTACAAGACCTAATTCATATAACTTTAATCCTAGATCTGACTCTATTTCTACTGGGTGCTTAGCATTGACAACTTGTTTTAGCGCTTGATCTAACCTAGGATGTTTGAGTGCTTGATCTAAGCTAGGATGATTTTTCTGGTTCTGCTGCAAATTCCATAAATGTTCTTGTAAAAGGTCACTATAAATCCCAGCTTCGGTGGGAGCATTTTTCAAAACCTCTTCAAGGGTTAAGCCCCACTTCGTAACATGTTCAAGGGTTTCCCTCACCAGATACGGATGTCCGCCTATCATATCCATTAGCTTCTGAATTTGGTCAGTGTCCCACTCAAGGTTATATTTGTGTAGTAACTCTTCCACCTGCGGCTGACTAAACTCAGGTAATTCTACTAAAATACCTATATTAAATGGTGACTCATTTATATCCAGTATTGGGTATTCTTTAGTATAAGTTAGTATCAATCCAAGTCTTTTCCAAATAGGGCGAGTTTTTGCCTTCTCGTGCAAAGTTCGCAGTAGACGTAAAAACTCTCCAGCAATTTCGGGATATTGATAAACCTGATCTACGTCATCTAAGCATAAGACTAGAGGAGGCTCGTTGTTATCTAACAGACAGTCCTCAAAATAATCCATGCATTTGAGCTTGCTGTTACCAAGTTGCTTATTCCAGTGTTCATTTACTTTATTGTCTGGCTCGATCTCTAGCATTTGAGTGATGCTACTACAAAACCATTGCAAGAATTTATCCAGAGTCTCAAAATCTGCTTTCTCTGCTAGCCGTAGTTTCAGATCAACTGCTCTATAGCCTTGATCTGCTGCGTGGTTGATTAACCTAGACATCAGTTCGGTTTTGCCCATTTTAGGTGCAGCTTTAATCCTCAGCAAAGCACCAGGCATCAAAATTGCTTTGTAACAAATATCTTCAGTAGGAGGGCGTTGTATATAGTAGTCACAATCCAAATCAACTGATTGTGGTGTCATACTCTCCAGTACCGCCCGAAAATTCCTTTTGCTAACCGGTTGTTTTAAGGCGTCTGAAAGTACCCTCCAAAACTTGTGACCGACATCTCCCTTGAGATAACTGGCTTCGTATGGGGAGTTTTTTGCCATATCGGTATAGGTCAAACCCTCCCAAGATGCTCGAAGTATAGTCAATTCAACATCATTCAGGCGTCTGTGTTCATGCTCCTGAATTGCTGCCTCTACAACCTTGCGTACTTTTTCGAAATTCATTGGCGGATAAGAACTCAAAATCTACTTTCCTGGCAAAAACTTAAGTGTATCTTGCTTTGTTCTATTTTAGTTCAACAGGGAAATCTTGGTTCGTAGTTGCGCTTTAGCGCATCAAATCCTAACTACAAGCCTTTTCAATACTGCGTAGGTTTTGCCCGAAAATTAGCCCTGAACTAAAGTTCGGGCTAATAGCTAAAGTGAGCTAAAAACTCACTGGGTAATTTTTTAACCCATTTTAATGGGTTTGAGCTTTGAGCCAGGAAATAAATTTCCTGGCTCTTAACCGAGCATGCAAGCCTTTGAAGTTATTTTACAAAAGTTTATACAGTTAGCATATTGATTTTTAAGGTATCGATATTTTACAATTTATTAGTTCTGTTTTTGGAATGCTAAAAGTCTGTCAAAGTAGTTTTTAACATGTTTATTGGTGAAAGAATAACCTTAGTGCGCTGAAGCGCAACTACGAACCTTTATAATAAGGAGTACAAACCAATGATACGTAGACGAGTTAAATGGTCGAAAGGAGATGTAATTGCCCTGCTGAGCTTATTAGTAGCAATTTTAAGCCTTTTTGTCGGTGTAGTAACGCCGGAAATCAGAGCCTTCCTTGCCTTACACATCTGTGGGATGAATTAGTCATAAAAAGTCAAGGTTTATTTAAATGATCAAGAAAATAGATCTGTTTTCTTGATCATTTGGTCTTCCTCATGTCAAAAACTGACCAACTGATTTACCCGTGGTCTGCCAAAGCGTTCCCATGCACTACCACCCCTGAGAAATAGTTCCATCCAACGTATTGGCTGTGCGTCGTTGGAGACTGACCAACCAGAACTACCAGGAGCAAACGCTAAAGTTCCCTCTGGGACTTTAAAACTGCCATCGGAATATATAGCATCACTCACTACATCTCCAACACGGATGACAACTTTGGCTTCAGGTTTGAGATTAACACTATCTGCTGCAATAGTAGTTTTGATGTTACCGTAACCATCCACCCAAGCTACGCGATCGCCTGGAACATCCGGAATCAAGCTTGGGTTCAAAACTTCTCCCAAAAGGCTCATGTCTCCATTAGCAATAGCAGCAGCTGCACTAGGAAAAACATCACGAGAACGGAACTGTGATCCACCTCTAGAAACCTTGACTATCTGCAATTCTTGTGCATAGTCCTTAATAAACGAGAGAGTGTAACCAGCATTAACACCTACAACTTTAACACCATTAGGCAACAGGGCATAAGTTAAACCTTCACCCTCGTTGTCCTGTCTTGGTTGTTTATCATCTTGGCGGGGCGCACAGTTATGATAAATCAAACGGTCTTGTGGTCCTGCGCTCAAACCAAGTTGAGCAATCCAAAACCCAGTTGCTAAAGTACTAAATGCAGGAACCGAAACTAAGCTAATTTGAGATTCTGGCAATAACATTAATAAACGCTGCGTGACTTCAGTAAAAGCCGGGTCACCGTTCCCATAGTCTGCGATCAATGTGATGAACATGGTGGTTTTCGTTGCTAGGTTAGCTGAATCGGGCTTTTAACTAATTACAGAGAATTAATGACACGCTTTGTTTTAATGTTCCCTGTCTCTAAGCTGTTGCCTACTTAATTTTTATCGGGGCGCGGGCAAGACGCCTGTACTACAATAAATAAATTTACATTTTCATCTTATACAAGAGATCTCAATACTCCTCTCCTCACTGAAGAATTTACTTAGAAGTTTCAACCACCTCTATACTAGGTAATCGATCAATCCAATCTTCAATTAATTGAGTCATCGTTTTTTCCTTTGCCTGTGCGTATGACTTAAGCTTATTTAACCTACGCTCAGATATCCGGACGTGTAATCCTTTCGCTTTCATCTAAAACTCCTGATACGTTTGTAAACTCTGCGCCATTAGACCACAGAGGAATCGAATATGCGACCCCAGAGGAAAGCAGTTGCTAGCGTAGACGAAGCATCTGGTGTCCTCATTAGGTGACTGACGTAAAGCTCTACGGAGACGGCTATGCTTAGCGCGAGACTGTCTAAGCATCTGTGGGTAGAAACTTTAACGCTTACCGATAACTTAGTAAACAAGGTGTGCGAGAAGGTCAGCATGGTCTAGCGTGGAACTGGAACTTTTAGCCTGGCTAGAAGCCCCGTAGTGTCTTTAGACTGAGATTGCTGATAACTGTCTACAAAAAATCTAAACGTATCCTACCATAGATTAATTACGACTCTGCGCGTTAACCCCTAAACCCTATACCCTACCCCCAATTAATCCACAGACTTTTGGTAAAAGGTAGGTAATTGTATGGTAAAGTTTGAACCTTCAGAGGGCTTGCTCTGTACCACAATAGAGCCCCCTGAACGCCTGAGCAACTGTTGCACAATCGTTAATCCTAAACCAACACCGCCAGGATCTTCTGTTGCTGACGAACGTAAACGATAAAAGCGTTCAAATATTTTAGAAATTTCGCTTTCAGGAATACCAATACCAGTATCTTTAAAATCTAATTGTACATAATCCCCTTGAAGACGCCCCATAACCCAAACTTGCCCACCATTTGGGGTAAATTTAATGCTATTGGAAAGCAAATTAATTACAATTTGTTTCAGACCACCACTCACACACCAAACAGATGGTAAATCTGTAGGCACAGTGTAAGCTAGCATAATGCCTTTTTCTTGCGCTATCGGCTGGTAGGTACTCACCACCCCTGGTACAACATCGCTAAGGCGTACCAATTCCAAGGTCATTTCCTCTAAATTGCGTTCGAGTTCAACCAGATCTAAAACCCCACTGATCAAAGAGTTTTGGCGATCGCACTCGTTATTAAGCATTTGTAAATAGCGTTGTCGTTGAGAGATCTTTAGAGTTGGTGAATTCAACAGACTAAGGGCTGTTTTCATGTGAGTGATAGGTGTACGGAGTTCCTGACACACACTGCTTAAACATTCATCTTTAAGTTTTACGGTCTTGAGCAATTTTTGTTTTTGGTGCTGTACCTTAGCAATTCGCTTGTTTGTAATTAGACGATTAATTTTATCTTGTAGCTGAAGTTGCTTTGCAAACAGTTGATTTATGAGAGTTGGTTCTGGTGCTAGAGGGCATACAAAGTCGTCTGGTATGAACAAAGATAAGTCTGACGGAACCGATTTTTTAATACCATCAAGCACATGTTGAATAACTCTCCCTTCAAAACTGGTTGCAGCCAGTAATGCTGGCGTTTTTTTGCCTTTAAGCGTCTCAGACTTAGTTTTGCGTCGTTTAAGTGGTCTATAAGCAAAAGTGAAACTACAAAACTGCTGTGACAAAACCATGAAAAAGTATTCCCGCCGTAAGTGACTATCTGGAGAAAAATCCACGTTTAGTAGACAAGAAGGGTAGAACGATATACTTCCGGTAGTTTCTTCTAATTTCTCACTTTCTTCTACATTGCAAGTGAAGATGACACAACATATATTAGGCTGCTGATAATAACGGTGAATTTCTGAGTACCAAATTTTTCCTGGTGGTAGCTTGACCCATAAAGTTGCTGTAATGTTCTGCGTAATTAGTAAATCAATTTGCGACCTCATTAATGATAATAGAGTAGCAGGACTGACGGGGGATGGTTGCACAGACGATTGTGCAGCCAAAGCCAGCTGATAAACGGACAAATCCTGAGTCTGAAAAACATTCATGAGCAAAGCACAACCAGAAAAAAGGATGAAGCAAGAAACATACTGATTAAATTTTCACCCTTATTTACCAATTTGTGGAGAAATTGTTAATTGTTGTTATTGGGCATGGGGAATGGGGCATGGGGCATGGGGCATGGGGATTGGGGATTGGGGATTGGGGATTGGGGCATTGGGCATTGGGCATGGGGAATGGGGCATGGGGCATTGGGGAATGGGTGATGGCTGGATGATGGATGAGCGGTGATGGGTAGGGGAGGAACAAAAGGCTTAATTGGAGAAGTATTGAGTTCCTTGCCAAAGACAGATTTACCAACAACGAATTCTTCTCCTATGCCCAATGCCCCATGCCCTATGCCCCATTCCCCATGCCCTATGCCCCATGCCCTATGCCCTATGCCCCATGCCCTATGCCCCATGCCCTATCCCCTATTCCGCAATGCTTCTCGTGCATGTTCTCGGTCATCAAAGTGGATCTTTTCAGTTCCGAGAATTTGGTAATCTTCGTGACCTTTGCCTGCAAGTAGGACACCATCGCCTGGTTTTGCTTGTAAAATGGCAGTACGAATGGCAGTAGCGCGATCGCATATCACAGTGGGAGTCACGGTTTCTGGAATTCCTGCCAAAATATCTTCTAAAATCTTTTCTGGATTTTCGGTACGAGGATTGTCAGAAGTTACCACTGCTAAGTCGGCTAATTCAGCAGCTATCTTCCCCATTTTCGGACGCTTAGTGCGATCGCGATCGCCTCCGCACCCAAACACACAAATCATCTTCCCTGGAATAAACGGACGTGCTGCTTTGAGCAGATTTTCCAAACTATCTGGAGTGTGAGCATAATCCACAATAACGCTGATGTCTTGCTCAGAACTAACCTGCACTCTTTCCATACGTCCAGGAACTCCGGGAAAATCAGGTATAGCGGAAGCTACGAACTGCAAATCTAACCCCAAGTGTAAAACTGCGCCTACTGCGGCTAATAAATTTTCTAAATTATACTGACCAACTAGTGGTGACCTAAATTTCACATCACCCTTTGGTGTATGCAGTATCCCGCTAACACCATTAGGCTCATAGCTCAAATCACTCATCCATAAATTTGCACTGGAGTTGTTCACACTATAACTCCAAACCCGTTCTGGATCTAAAGCTTTGATTAATCGGTTACCATAAGAATCATCAGCATTAATTATTGCTCGCCCTCGAAGATAATTAGGACTAAACAGTAAAGCTTTAGCAGCGAAGTAATCTTCCATGTCATGATGAAAATCCAAATGGTCTTGAGTGAGATTGCTAAACACTGCTACCTCAAACTCACAACCTAAGACTCTACCTTGTGCCAAAGCATGAGAACTTACCTCCATCACCCCAAACTGATTACCAGCCTCTAGCGCTTGAGCTAACTGCTCTTGCAGTTCTACCGCAAATGGCGTAGTATGAACAGCAGTTTGCACAAAACCTTGCCAACGGGTGTAGAGAGTGCCCATTAAAACTGTACGTAAATGGGCTTGGTTCAGTAAATATTCAACAAGGTGGGAGGTTGTGGTTTTACCATTTGTCCCAGTGACACCTACAAGTTTAAGTTTTTGTCCAGGATAACCGTAAAAAGCACTAGCTAATTGTGCACAAGCTTGAGTCATGTCGTTAGCTGCAATCACACAAGGATGAGCCCCGTTAACAGGATGCTTTTGTAATGCTTGGGGAGAGACAATCGCAGCGATAGCACCGGATGCGATCGCACTTTGCCAAAAATCTCCCCCATCGACTCGCGTTCCTGGCATTCCAATAAACAAATCTCCCACACCACAAGCATGAGAATTTGTCTTCAAACCCTTGACTTGTTCATCCATGACTGGATGTTCAGGTAATTGCCCAATATTATCTACAGCTACTAGTAATTCCCGCAGTTTCATCTGGTGAACCTCGCCACACACTTCTGTTGCGATTATTTTGTCTCATTATTTTTGTTTATTCAAACACCTCATAAATATTTCCGGAGCATTTGCTCCAACTGCGACACACTAGCACGAGGAGAAGGACGAGGGATAGGTTGCTCAGTACTGGAGTCGCTTACTATACTCAATACTGGCACCTCATACTGATAAGCACCAAACCAATCGTCACGAGTCGTAATATCTCGAACTTCTAGTTCAAAATTCACGTTGTGTATTTGTTCTAGCTTCTCTTGCAAACCTTCACATAAATGACAACCTGGCTTGCTGTATAGAATTAATCGCATTTATTTCTACTACTTAAAGAGAATTTTCAAATTATTATAGTTCCCTTTTACATAGCCAAACATAGACAGGCTACTTTACAGGTGTTTAAGCAACACTGACGGAAGCATGTTCACGCTTGAAAGTCGGTGTGATACGCCTCGGATGTACTACCAGACACCCTCTATCCCTCTTTAATTGTTCTTGCAAGCAATCAAAATAATTTGGGATTACTTTTCTACCAATGTTAAACGCTCCATTGATATCGGCAACAACTTCTATAACAAAACAACCTACTTTAGGTACTATCCTGACTTCACAGATATTTTCAAATTTCATTCCAGGTTTTACAGGAATTCTGAGCGGTGACATTGAAGGAACTATAAACCCTTTATTGAACTCTTTCTTTCCTACAGCTTGGTTGTTGAATTTTATTAGATTATATCTTTTGACAAGAAAACTAGGAATTTTCGGTTTGCCT